>ENA-ORSF01000298-ORSF01000298.1-human-gut-metagenome-genome-assembly--contig:-NODE-298-length-16135-cov-3.22065_pt1 | contig 16135 bp, 8 predicted proteins | sample MGYA00242188_ERZ509155 | MGnify/ENA primary metagenome ERZ509155 (study PRJEB26280, sample SAMEA2338656) | human gut metagenome | biome: human gut; feature: human-associated habitat; material: faeces...
GATCGCCGCCTGCCGTGTCCATCGTGACGGTATAAAGCTTGTCCGCCGTCAGCGTCAAGGTCAGCGGCGCGTAGGGCATGAGGAAGGAAACCGCGTCGTTCCCCTCGCTGATACTCAGGGAAACAGCCGGGTCGCTCTGGAAAACGTGGATGCCGCGATAGCCCGCTGCGGGCGCGATTTGCACCGTCACCTGCTCACCCGCGCGGCACAGCAGGTCGTTGCCCTCCGCCGGCATGTCGCTGCCCCAGAGGACGTTCTGCGCGTCGATGGTCACGCGCTGCGTGTCCGCCGTCCACGTCAGCGTAACGATGCGCTTTTCTTCGCGCCCCGTTACGGGCAGGAATGCGGCCGTCTCCTCGCCGCGCAGTCCCGTCAGGTGAATGAGGGCACGCTCGTCCGCGCCGAAGTCGCTGCGCTTGAGCTGCGTCACCCACTCGCCGCGCTCCTTATCGAAGGTGAAGCTCGCCACGGCGCCGCTGCGCAGGGTCAGGCTCGGCGTGAAGTAATCCGGGCGCGCGCCGCTGATGCGAACGCGGTAGGTGATGCGCCCGTCCTGCTCGCCATAGCGGTAGACGTACACCGGGAATTCCGCTACCAGCGTGCTGTCATCCGTCAGCGGGAACGCAACATCGCCCTCGCGGGAAAGATAGACATAATTTTCCGCCACAGCAAAGCAGGATTCGCCGCCATTCAGGCGGTAGAGCTTGCTCCACGGGTCTGCGCTGCGCATTTCCGGCAGCAGCACATACTGCTTCTGCAAATCCGGATACTTCTCCGCAAACGCCGCCTCGATGCTGTCCAGCATGTTGACCGCGCCCATCGGGCAGCTGTCGCCCGTGTACTGCACCGTCGTTTCGGTCAACAGCGCGCCGTCCCAATCCGCCGTTTCCAGCTGCATGTCCTTCGCGCTCTGGTCAACAAGGCGGAAGCGCACGGTCAGGCTGATTTTCTTCTCCACCTTCAGCTCGCTGCCCATATGCAGCTGCTGCCCCGGCACAAGCGCGTTCTTGCCCGGATTCAGCACAATATCGCCCGTCGGCAGCGGGTCATCCGTCAGGTTCACGAGGTTCGTCGCAATCCCGATATCGAGATTCATCGGCTTGTCCACCACGATGGTGGAGCGGACATTGCCCTCGCCGTTCAGCGACACATTCCCCGACGCGCCCAGAATCAGTTCCTGAACATCTGCCGCCGCGCCGATGTTCAGCCGCACGTCCTCGTCCGACAGCACATACAGGCGGTCGATTTTGCCGGACGGCAGATTGGCGTTCAGCCCGCCGAGAACCAGCAGATTGCCGTTCATTTCCGGCGCATTGAACTCCGTGTCGCCCAGATGGTCAAAAATCGCGTCGCCGATGAAGGACTCCGGCGGCTGCGTGTCCTTTTTCAACACGGTGATGCCAAATCGCCCGATGTTCTCCTGAAACGCCGGGTCATCCCAGTCCGTATTGTCCCACATGCCAGCGCCGATTTCTTTCGCCAGCCGCTCCAGCGCCGAGTCCTTGCCCTGTGGTGTCTGGTTCTTGTTGATGGTGTTCAGTGTGTTCAGCGCACTCATGTTGTTTTCCACAATCATGGCCGCCGATGCTGTACCCGCCCAAATGATGCTGCATAAGAGCAGGAAAATGGTGCTCCATCGTGCGATTCGCTTCATGCTTCTTCCTCCTTGCTGATAGCTTCCGCGGGCTTTTTTTCCATAGAAATCGCCCTTCTGGTTTCAGTATACCATTGACAAGCGCTGTTTGCCACCGCCATTCAATGGATTAATTGGACGTTTCCCTGCCCTTTTCCTGCTGAAAATTCCTGCATTCACGCAGTTTTCCCGTCAATTCGCGCATGTTTTCCGCCGGATGCACCTTTCCAAGGCAGGAAATATCGGTTGCCAAGGATGGCAAAGTGTATCTTTCCAACATACGAAAAAAGGCGAACCGGTTTTGAAGCCGATTCGCCCGTGGATTTGTCCAAACTTGGATGGAATTACTTGGCGATGGTGCAGTGCATGAAGTACTTGTAGCCCAGCGGGTTGGAGAAGAAGCCCTGCACGGAGTCGTCGATCATGTAGATGTCGGTGTAGTAGTACAGCGGCACGATGCAGCCGGTATTCATCAGCATATCTTCCGCGATGTGCATCATGGCATAACGGTTCGTGCTGTTGGTGCAGCTCTTGATGGTAGAAATCAGCACGTCATAGGTTTCCGCCCAAGTGCCATTCTCCACCTTCACGTCGTAGCCGTAGGGGGTCAGGTCGAGGTTGTAGATCTTCAGATCCGCATTCGCGCCCTTGCCGAACTGCACGTCGTTGTTGCCGGAGCCGGTCACCCACATGTCGAGGAAGCAGATCGGGTCGTTGTAGTCGGCAATCCAGCCATTGCGGGCAATGGAGTAGTCGCCGGACTTACGGGTGTTCAGGAAGGTGTTCCATTCCTGGTTGGTCAGGTTCATGGTGATGCCGACCGCAGAAACCGCGCTCTGGAGGTATTCGCCAATCGCCTTGTGGGCTTCGGAGGTGTTGTAGAGGTAGGTCAGGGACGGGAAGTTGGTGAAGACGCCGTTCGCCTCGTCGTAGGTGTAGTACTTCTTCAGGGTCTCAACCGCCTTGTCGAAGTTCGCCATGTAGACGTCTTCGTCGTCGGTCACGTCGTAGTAGCCGGTGATGCCTTCCACATGGCCCGCGTTCTTGTAGAACTCAGAGCCGTCCGCATCGGTCATGCCCATAGGAACGAAGCTGGACGCAGGCACCTGACCCGCCTGACCGATTTCTTCAACGATGTAGTTGCGGTCGAACAGCAGACCAATCGCCTGACGGATTTCTGCGCGCGCCGCTTCCGCTTCTTCGGGGGTCATGTTCGCGAGCACGTCAGCGGGCAGGATTTCTTCGTTGATGTTCCAGCAGACATAGTAGGTACCAATCTGACCGGCAATAACGAATTCCGTCGGATACTGTTCCTTCAGGGAAGCGATTTCAGAGGTGGGAACGTCGTCGATCAGCTGCCAGTCGCCCTTCTGGAAGTTCGCCAGCATGTTGTTCGCGTCGTCGGAGAGGTAGAAGTCCAGCTCGTCCATCGTGACCTTGTCCACCGCATGATAGTAGGGGTTCTTGGTCAGGGTGATCTTGCTGTTGTGTTCCCACGCGGTCATGGTGTACGGGCCATTGCCGATGTAGGTGGAAGGATCGGTCGCCCACGCTTCGTTGGCGACGACGTCCTCACGGACGGGCATGTACGCCGGGAAGGCGAGCAGCTCGTTCCAGTAGGCAACGGGGTTGTTCAGGGTAACGGTCAGGGTCTTTTCGTCCACGGCGGTCACAGCGAGGTTTTCCGCCTTGGGGTCGGAGCCGTCCGTAGTGTAGCCCTTGATGACTTCAAACATGTAGCCATAGTCCGCGCCCAGCTCGGAGGAAGCAGCGCGCTTCCACGCGAACTCGAAGTCCTTGGCGGTCAAATCCTTGCCGTCGGACCACTTCAGGCCGTCAACGAGCGTGTAGGTGTACGTCACCGTGCCGTCGTCATTGACCACCGGATCCGGCAGTTCCACCGCGCAGTCCGGCACGATTTCCAGCTTGCCGTCGTCGGTCTGCGCCCAAGTGGACAGGCCTGCGAACAGGTGAGCGACCATCGTCGCGCCGTCCACAGCGGAGTTCAGCGCCGGGTCAAGCGTATCAGGCTCGGACGCGATGCAGACAGCCATGTACGTCTTGCCGTCTTCGGCGACAGCGCACAGGGTGCAGGTCACCATCATTGCGATGGCGAGCAGGAGAGCAGTCAGCTTCTTCATGAAAAAACCTCCCTTAATATTCTGTGACAGCCTTGCTTTTCGTAGACTGTCTGTATCAAAAATGCGTGTTGACGCATCCTTGAAGCAATTTTTTTGCGCGGATAAACACGCGGGCACACTATGCCAGTGTCACCAACTCAATCGCGCGAAAGGGTCAAGGGACGAAGTCCCTTGCAGGGTGCAGGGGCCCTGCCGGAGTCCAGAGGCAGAGCCTCTGGCGTCTCCCCTTTTACCCCAATTCCTTCACCCGGTGGCAAGCGACGAAGTGCCCCTTCTCGACTTCGTTGAAGGGCGGCATCGACTGCGCGCAGGCTTCGGTGGCGTAGGGGCAGCGCGTGCGGAACGGACAGCCCGACGGCGCGTTCAGGGGACTTGGAATGTCGCCGGAGAGGACAATGCGCTTGTTTGCGCGCGCCGCCTTCGGGTCAGGCAGCGGAACGGCGGACAAAAGCGACTTGGAGTACGGGTGCAGCGGGTGATTGTAGATTTCCTCCGCCGACGCCAGCTCCACCATCTTGCCCAGATACATCACGGCGATTCTGTCCGAAATGTGCCGCACAACCAGCAGGTCATGCGCAATGAACAGGTATGTCAGCCCCAGCCGATCCTGCAAATCATCAAACATGTTGATGACCTGCGCCTGAATCGACACGTCCAGCGCCGACACCGGCTCGTCGCAGACGATGAATTCCGGATTCACCGCCAGCGCGCGGGCAATACCGATGCGCTGACGCTGACCGCCGGAAAACTCGTGCGCGTAACGCGAGGCATGTTCGCTGTTCAGTCCGACATAGCCCAGCAGCTGCAAAATGCGCTCCTCCCGCTCCTTCTTGGAGGAATACAGGTGGTGCACATCCAGCGGTTCGCCCACGATGTCCGACACGGTCATGCGCGGGTTCAGCGAGGAGTACGGATCTTGGAACACCATCGTCGCCTTCGTGCGGAACTTCTGCAAGTCCGCTTTCGTCTTGACGGGCTTGCCATCGTAAATGATTTCGCCCGCCGTCGGCTTGTACAATTGGAGGATGGTGCGCCCAACAGTCGTCTTGCCGCAGCCGGATTCGCCCACCAGACCGAGCGTTTCGCCCTTGTTGATGGTGAAGGACACATCGTCGACCGCCTTCAGCGGCTTGGTGCGGAAGAAGCCCATGTTGATGTCAAAGTACTCTTTCAGTCCTTTGACTTCCAGCAGCGGCTGGTGCATCTGCGCTTCAGACACAGGGCACTCCTCCTTCCTCCGTGATGCTGCCGTCCTCAACGCCCTTCTTGACGTTCATCCAGCAGGTTGCCATATGGTCGTCATTGATGAGCATCCGAACCGGCTTCTCTTTCAGGCAAATCTTCATCGCCGCCTCGCAGCGGGGCGCGAACGGGCAGCCTTTGGGCATGTTCAGCAGGTCAATCGGCGTACCGGTAATCGGCTCCAGGCGCTGTCCGTTGTTCTCCGCCGTCGGGATGGAGCGCATCAAGCCCTTCGTGTACTCATGGCGCGGGTTGTAGAAGATTTCATCCGCCGTCCCCTGTTCGCAGATAGACCCGGCGTACATGACGATGACCTCGTCGCACATCTGGGCGACAACGCCCAAGTCGTGCGTAATCATGATGATCGCCATGCCCATCTTCTTCTGCAAATCGCGCATCAAATCAAGAATCTGCGCCTGAATCGTCACGTCCAGCGCGGTCGTCGGCTCGTCGGCAATCAGGATGTCCGGCTCGCACGCCAGCGCCATGGCAATCATTACGCGCTGCCGCATACCGCCCGACAACTCGAACGGGTACTGCTTCATGCGCTTTTCCGGTTCGTTGACGTTGACCAGCTTCAGCATCTCCACCGCGCGTTCGCGCGCCTGATGGCGGTTGCGGTCGGTGTGCAGCAGAATCGCTTCCATCAGCTGCCGACCAATGGTGTAAGTCGGGTTCAGGGACGTCATCGGGTCTTGGAAGATAATCGAGATGCGATTGCCGCGCACGGAGCGCAGCAGCTTCTCGTCCGCGCCGACCAGCTCCTGCCCGTCGAATTTCACGCTGCCGCTGACGATTTTGCCCGTCGGCGCAAGAATCTGCATGATGGAATACGCCGTGACGCTCTTGCCCGAACCGCTTTCGCCCACGATGCCCAGCACCTTGCCGTGGTCAAGGCGGAACGAAACGCCATCCACCGCCTTGACTTCGCCCGCGTCGGTGAAGAAGGATGTATGCAGGTCATTGACTTCCAGCAATGCCATTTGGTCCAGCTCCTTTCATCACGCATTCAGCTTCGGGTCAAATGCGTCGCGCAGGCCGTCGCCGAACAGGTTCAGGCTCAGCACGATGAGGCAGATGACCACGGCGGGGATAATCAGGCGATAGGTGTAGGAATAGATGCCGTTGAGCGCGTCAGAAGCCAGCGAACCCAGCGAAGGCATCGGCGCGTTGACGCCCAGCCCCAGGAAGGACAGGAAGCTTTCGGTGAAAATCGCGTTCGGAATTTGCAGCGCAGTCGAAATAATCACGACGCTGATGCAGTTCGGCAGAAGGTGCTTGCGGATAATCCACCGCGCCTTCGCGCCCGTCGCCTGCGCCGACAGCACGTACTCCTGCTCACGGAGGGACAGAATCTGACCGCGAATCAGGCGCGCCATGCCCACCCAATAGAGCAGGCCAAAGACGATGAACATGCTGATGATGTTCGAGCCGATTTTCTCTAAGATGGTGCCTTCCACATGCAGCACCTGCCCCAGCACGACCGCCAGCAGGATGATGACCAGCATGTCCGGCAATGAGTAGATAATATCGACGATGCGCATGATGAACAAGTCCACCCTGCCGCCGAAGTATCCTGCGACTGCGCCAATCATCATGCCAATCACCAGCACGATGATGCTGGCGAAGAAGCCGACGGCGAGGGAAATGCGTGTTCCATAGACGACACGGATGAAGTAGTCGCGTCCGTGCGCGTCCGTGCCGAAGATGTGCGGGAAAACAGATTCCCCTTTGTCGATTTTCTTCAGTTCCGTCTTACCGTACTGGAACGGTGCGAGGTTGTTGTAGCTGTTGTCCATCGGGCGGCCCTTCGTCTGCCCCAGCATCTGGTCATACGAATACGGCCAGAACATCGGGATGATGATGGAGGACAGCGTAATCAGCACAATCAGAATCAGGCTGATGGTCGCTACCTTGTTCTTCAGCAGGCGTTTCACGCCATCGCGGAAAAAGGTCGAGGACGGCCGCATCCGGGAGATGACTTCCTTTTCCTCCGCCGTCGCGGGCATGAAGGAATCCACATCCAGATGCAGGCTAAAGGGCTTTTTCTTGTTCATCATCATGGTGCAGATGCCTCCTTATTCGTAATCAATGCGCGGATCAGCCACCTTGTAGAGCAGATCGCTGATCAGATTCATAATCACGATTAAAGAGGCGAGGAAAATGGTCGTCCCCATAATCATGGTGTAGTCGCGGTTGGTGATGCTGGATACGAACTGGCGGCCGATGCCCGGCACGGCGAAAATCTGCTCGACGACCATCGAGCCGGTGACGATGAACGCCAGCATCGGACCGAAATAGGTGATAACCGGAATCAGCGAGTTCTTCAGCGCGTGACCGAAGATAATTTTCTTGCCCGAAACGCCCTTGGCGCGCGCGGTGCGGATATAATCCTGCCCCAGCACGTCGAGCATGGAGGAGCGCGTCAGGCGCGTGATGTAGCTCATCGGGTAGAGCGCAAGGGTGATAATCGGGAGGATCAACCCTTCGGCCGTCGCGCCGTTCGCGGGTACCCAGCCTAACTTGACTGAGAACACTATCAGCAGGAATGACCCCATAATGAACGACGGCATGGACACGAACGCGGTTGTAATCACCATGATAATCTTATCCAGCACGGTGTTGCGCCGCAGCGCCGCCAGCGCGCCGAGGACGATGCCGGCAATCGCCGCGCTGAACGCCGCAATCAGCCCAAGCTTTGCGGAGGTCTTCATGCCATCCAGAATAATGTCGATGACCTGACGGCCGCGCTGCTTCAGGCTCGGCCCGAAGTCCAGTTTCGTCACCACGTCGCGCAGATACGTCACATACTGTTCGCCCAGCGGCTTGTCCAGCCCGTACTTGGCCTCCAGCGCCGCCTGCGCTTCCGCGGAAATTGCCTTTTCACTTGCGAACGGTCCACCCGGAATCGAGTGCATCACGAAGAACGTCACCGTGATAACAATCCAGATGGTCAGCAGCGCCAGCAGCACGCGCTTGAGGATATAAAACAGCATCTTGGAATTCATCCGCTCCACCTTCCCGGCAGGGGCGCTGCCGCGTCTGCCTGCGTTTCTTGTTCATCGACACGCCAAACCAACCGGCTTCACCGTGTCGATGCTTTATTATGCAACACTGTATGGAGAAAATCAAGTGTTTTGTTGCACAAACTGTGTTTTTTTTATGTTTTTCTCGTGTATTTTGAATATTTTCGTCCAAGTTGTTGCATTTATCAAGTTTTTCTGCAAGTCCCTGTTCATTTTTGCGCACAAAAAATGCAGGACGCTCATTCGTCCTGCATCATGGTAACGAAGTGAATTACTCCGCTGCCGCCAAGCTGCCGAAGATCTCCAGCGGCATGTTTTCCAGCGCGTCGCCCACTTCCTTGCTGGCAACCTGGAACGTCACAGCGAGAACCGTCTCGTCATCAAGGAAGGTGTACAGCGCCAGCACGGTGTCGCCCGGCGTGTACATCAGGCAATAGTTTTCGTTGACATACAGCTCAGCGAGCATTTCTTCCGTCGCGCCCGCGTCCTGAATGCCTTGCAGCAGCGTTTCAAAGCTCATCGCGGACAGCTGCGCCGTAATGCTGACCGTCTGGTCGGCGTTGACGGCGAAGAGCAGGATGTTCTCGGCGTTTTCCGTGCCTGCGGGGACTTCCTGAACCGCCCAGTCCGCCGGAATCTGCATCGTCAGACCCGTTTCACCAAGCGCAACCGTCTGCGCCTCGAAGCTGACATTCATTTCAACTGCCGGCACTTCCGCTTCTTCCTCCGCGAACGCAAAGGCGGTGCAGCACATCATGAGCGCCATCAGGAGAGCAAGGAGTTTCTTCATATTTGTTTCCGTCCTTTCATTTCCAGCATGATTCGGCTGATTTTTTTTCCATATTGAACAGCCACATCTGGTAACATTTATGATACCAAATGCAAGCCGCTTTTGCAATACACTTTCGCGCAGGAAAACGGTTGATTCGCGCGGATTTGGGATTTCAGAATGAAGCAGCTTCCATTTTCATTCGGAAAATGCGAGTGAAGTAACTTTTATTTACTTTTCAATTCTCACCAAAACAAACAGTTGATTCTTTCCGTAAAAGCGGACTTTGCTTCCCTCCCCCATCACAAAAAACGGGGCACTGCGAGAGCTTTCGCCCCCCCGCAGCACCCCGCCATCCGCGGATGCGCAATTCCGCATTGTCCCTTACTTCTTCGTCCAGTCCTGCTTTTCGCCGATGCCGTAGTTTGCCGGCAGCACGTCGTCATCAACCAGCACGAAGCCCAAATCCGCCGTGTAGGTCGTACTGGCGGAGGTCACCTGCACCGGGTTCGATTCACCGTTCTCGCCCAGAATCGACGCAATCAGCGGAATATCCGTGCGCATACGCGTCGGCACAACTTCCGCCGGGTAGATGGGCTTGAGCGTGTACACGCCGGGATACAGGTTCTCGAAAGTGTAGTAACCGTACGCGTCGGTTGTCGTTTCCGCGACGAGCTGGTCGTTTCGCCACAGCTCGATGCGCATGTCGCCCAGACCGAGTTCGCCCGCGTCCTGCAGGCCGTTGCCGTTCAGGTCAAGCCAGCAGAAGTCGCCCAGCGTGCCCGGCTGCACCGCGCCAATATTCTGTTCCAGCTGATGCTGGCTCATGCGCAGGGCAATCAGGTCGCTCTCTCCCTCGCGGGCGGTGTAGGTCGTCATCACGCTGATGTTCTGCCCGTCCTTGAGGCGCGTGTCGTCCTTTTCTACGACGACGTAGCCGTTCGGGAGCGTCACACGCAGACGGTAGTTGCCCGGCATCAAGCCGTCAAAGCGGTAGATACCGTCCTCGCCCGTCGTCGCGTTTTGCAGTTTGCTGCCCTTTTCGTCCAGCAAGATAACCTCCGCGCCGGACAGGGGCGCAATCTCGCCCGCGTTGTCGCACCAGACCATGCCGCCGATGCTTGTGTCAATCTTCAAGCCCAGCATCGGAGCAGTGTAGTTGTTGTTTTCGCTAATTTCAATTTCGGTCATGACGAGCTGACTGCCCTCGGTGGTGAAGGTGCTGTCGCCCAGACGCGCCGCCTGCGTACCTTCCTTGAGGTCGTAGGCAAGGCTGTACACGCCGGGGGCAATGCCGTCGATGGCGAACCGCCCATCCGCATCGGTCTGCACCTGCGCAAACACCGCGCCGGTTTCATCCAGCAGGGTCAGCGTCTCGTTTTCCGGGGTGATTTCGCCCGCGTCCATGCGCCCGTTGTCATTCTCATCCACCCAAACCTGACCGGACATCTTCGACGGAATCACGCCGCCAAGCGCCTGATTCAGCCATTCCTCGCCCAGCCCGATTTCGATGTTCACCTGCTGCTCGTTCAGCCCGTGCGTCAGCGGCAGGGTCACATTGCCGTCCAGCTTGGAGAGCACCATGCCCTCCGGGAAGCGCAGGGTCAGCGTGTAGGCGTCCGGCCGCATCCCGGTGAAGCTGTACGCGCCCGTCGCATCGGTGAGGACGGTCTGCTCCGTCAAATCCTCGCGGGAGGGGGTCAGAATCAGCGTCACGCCGGCAAGCGCCGCTTCGTTTGCATCCTGCGCGCCGTTGCCATTGTGATCGGCAAACACCATGCCTTCAATGTCGCCCAGAGCCAGTGCGCCGCACAGGGGCGCGGTGACTTCTTCGCCCACGCTGATGGTAAAGGAATCCGTCGTGCCGTCGGAATCCGGCGCGATGGTGTTGCCGCCGTCCGTCAGGGGAGCAAACACGCCGTCGCCCGGCAGCTCGTAGCGCAGGCGGTACGTTCCGGGCAGCACCGCGTCAAACAGGAAGCTGCCATCCGCGCCGATGGTGCGGGTCGCCACGTCACCGGTTTCGTCCATCAGGTGAACCACCGCGCCGAGCAAGCCGCCTTCATCCGCGTCGCGCAGGCCATTGTCGTTCTTGTCGGCAAACACCACGCCGGACACATGTCCGGGGGTAATCATGCCGATATCAAGACCCGTCAAATCCGCGCCCATTTTGAGCGCCACCGGTTCGCTTTCGCCCGCGCCGCCGGAGAGGTTGCGGAGGATATTGCCGTCGCCCGTGCGTGTGAACTCCAAGCCGTGGTTCGCGGTCGCGCTCACGGTGTACTGCCCCGGCGCAAGGTCATCGAAGGTATACACGCCGCTGCGGTTCGTTTTCGCCGTGCGGGTATTGCCGTTTTCATCCGTCAGGGTGACGGTGAAGTTGTTGACCATCTTTTCCGCGTCCATCCGGCTGCCGGAGAAGTCGTCATCCAGATACACCGTGCCGGAGATGCTGCCGTAAGTAATCGCGCCGATGGCCATCGTCATCTCGCTGTCGTTCTCCAGCACCACGTCGGAAATCGTGTACTCGCGGCGGTCAGTGCCGGGAGCGAACAGGTTGCCGTACTCGCCATCGCCCGCGATGGTGTACACATAGCCTTGCGGAATCGTCGCTTTGACGCGGAACGTGCTGCCGCGGATGTTGGCGAAGGTGAAGCGCCCGTTCTCGTCGGAGACGGTGTTCAGCAGCTCCTTGCCGATGGCCTGACGGTACAGGACGACCTTCACGCCTTCCAGCGTCTTTTCGCCCTCGTCGTACACGCCGTTGTTGTTTTCATCCAGGAAGCAGATGCCGTTGATGTCAGAGCCCTTCATCACGCCAAGGAGGACTTCCTCCAAGTCACCGCGTTCAAGAATCACCTGATCCGTTTCGGAGCGCTTGAATTCACTGGTGATGATAGAGCGGCGATTACCGCCCGTCTGGCTGTAGCGCGCAAACACCAAGCCGTCCGGCAGGCTGTATTCGACATTGTATGTGCCGTAGCGCATTTGACCGATGTAGAACTTGCCGTCCTCGCCGCTCTCGGTTTCGTACACCAGACCGTTTTTCACGCCGACGGCGCGGATTTTGATGCCCGCCTGACCGGGTTCACCGTCCTGATACACGCCGTCGTCGTTTTCATCCAGCCACACAAGACCCTGCAGCGCCGCCATCGTCATCACGCCGACGCCCACGTCGGTCACAGAACCGGCTTCGAGGGTCAGCGGCACGCTGCTTTGCACTTGTTCGGTCGTTTCATCCATGATGGACATGTTCGCGCTGACATTTTTGCCGTGCGCACCATGGCCGAAGCCCGCGGGCAGCTCGCTGCGCAGGACGTACGTCCCCGCCGGCACAGCCAGCGACACTTCGCCGTTCTTGTCCGTTTCGCCGGATGCCACAACAACCTCCACGCCGTTGACTTCGGTGATGAGGCTCATCGTCGCGCCGGACACGCCTTCCTCGTATTTCCCGCGTGAACCGTTGTTATCGTTATCGCGGAAGGCGTGGATGGTCAGTGCCGCCGGATTCGCCGCCTTCGCGGTCACAGTCGCGGGTTCGTCGCTAATGACGAGCGCACCGTTGGCAAGGGTCACGCCCGCGTCATAGCGGACGACGTACGTCCCGTATTCGAGGAACTCCGCCTGCCAAGCGCCGTTTTCATCCGTCACCGCTTCCGCCGCGACTTCGCCCGCCTGATTGACCAGCTGCACCTGCACGCCGCTCATCGGCTGACCGTCCAGCCCCAGCACCACGCCGGAAGCGTCGCCGGTGGCATGGTTCGCCAGCGCCGGCAGCACAACAGTTTCGCCCGCGCCGATTTCCACCAGAATGCTCGCCGTCACGCCCGTATCGGTCGTGCTGAGCGTCCAGCCCTCGGTGTCATACAAGCCGCGCGGCAGGGCTGCCGTAATCTGATAAGTATCAGGATACAGGTCGTTCAGCGCAAACGCGCCGCTGACCGTCATCTGTTCGCTCATCCGCTGGCCGGAAATCGTCACTTCCGCCGGGGCAGACAGATCGTCGATGCTGCCGGTCATGCCGCCGCTGAGCGTCAGATCCAGTTCATAACGGCTGGTCTGCATCGCCTGAATGTTCACCAGCCACTGTGCCTGACCCTTCTGCAGGTTCGGCCAGCCGTTCACACCCGTCAGCAGCGTACCTTCCGGCAGCGTCACCGTGACGGCGTATGTTCCGTGGAAGAGGTCGGCTTCCTGCACCGTCTCGCCATCGGTCAGGTAACCCGTGCGGGTCGTTTTGCCGTCCTCGCTGACAATCTGGTACGCCACTGCCGCGTTCACGCCGCGCATGAGCATCGTCAGCGTGCCGTCCACGGGTTCAGGGGTAGGGGACGGCGTAGGCGTGGGCGTCGGGCTCGGCGTGGGCGTCGGGCTCGGGGTCGGGGTCGCCGTCGGGGTTGGTGTCGGCGCTTCCGTGGGTTTCTCCGTCGGTTCCTCCGTCGGATTCTCGGTCGGCGCTTCCGTCGGCGCTAATGTCGGGGTCGCCGTCGGCGTGGGCGTAGGCGTTGCCGTCGGTGTCGGTGTCGGGGTCGGGGTCGGAGTAGGAGTAGGAGTAGGGGTGGGTTCAGGCGTGGCGGTCGGCGCCATCGTCGGCGGCACATAGTAATAGGAAGCGTTCACCTTCGTCACGGAATCCGCACCCGTGTAGCGCTCAATGTTGATAATCTTGTCGCGCCAGCTTTCAATGGCCAGCGAAGCCTTCGTCATTCGCAGGGTATACAGCCCCGTATGAATCGCCGCCGGCAGGGCATAGTCGCCCCGGCTGTCGGTGTCGAAGGAGAGAATCGTCTCGCCGCGCTCGTTAATCAGGTCAAAAGAGGAGCTGCTCTCCGTGTGCACGGTGAACAGACCCGTGTCCGTCAGCACAGCAATGACCGCTTTGTTCAGCCGTCCATCGACAATCGACACGGTGTAGCTCGCCGCCATAACGGCATCCTCCGGCATCGTTTCCGCCACCGGGACAAGCTGCACATTGCCCGTACCGGGGACGGAAATCGGGTCGCTGCCGAAGTCGGTCAGGCGAATCGTGCCGACCGCCTCCCCGTTCTGCATGACGGTAAAATCGCCCGTGAATTTCCGGGATTCATACGTTCCCGCGCTTGTGGCATACATGCCCAGAAAATCCACTTGCAGCATCGTCAGCTCCGATGCCGCAGCCGCGGGGAGCAGCATCAGCAGCATTCCCAGCGCGAGCAGGAGTGACAGAAATCGCTTGCCAAGCATCCTCATCTTGCCTGTTCCTCCATCTGAATCATCCGCAAGCCGTGCGGAGTAAAGTCACAGAATAATCCATGTACTATGGTAAAGCAATCCGCCCGACTTGTCAACCATTCCGCGCATATTTTTACAATTGGATTGCTTTTCTGGTCGAAAATCAGTATGTTCCGGCAATGAAAAAGAAGGCTGACTTTTTCAGTCAGCTTCCCATGCGGATACTATTTCCAAATGAGAATGCGCCGAGATGCACCGCAAATGATTCGTTCTGGCTAACGCAAACGCCAGCATGGGAAAGGCGCAAGCAGATGGCACAGGCCAATGCAGGAAATCGTATCAGTTGCTGCCGCCCATCAGCAGGGTCAGCATGCTCTCCGGCAGACTCATCAGCAGGGTCATGGGCAGGTTCTGCAGGTTGTTCATCACCTTGACGAACCACGTCTGGAACTCACTGTCCGTCATCGCGCCCAAATCCTGCGCCTTGCTCACGTCCAGCGCGTCCTTCGCGTCGCAGGTGCGGGTTTCCGCCGTGATGGTCACAACGTCCAGACCCATGAAGCGCACCAGCACATCCACCTTGCGGACGCCCTGTTCGCCGTCCATCGTCGTAGCGGTCGTCACCACAACGCCGAAGCCCTGCTCGACACCGTCCACCGTTTCCTTGATTTCCACATCAACAACGCTGCTGTCCGTGCCGACGCCCTTGCCGCTGACGTTGATTTCAACGGAGTCTTCGCCAGCATAGGCGGTCAGGTTCGCCGTGAAGTTCTCCAAGTCGCCTGCGAAGGTCAGCGTCGCCGCGGTATCTTCCGCGCTCTTGATGGTCACAAGCCACGTCGCCACGCCGTCCGCCGTGTTGCGGGTCATCGTGAAGGACATCGGCAAGGGTTCTTCGCCGCCGTTGTTGATCTTCACCGAAGCCGTCATGCGAACCAGCTCGCCTGCTTCAGTCATCCAGTATTCGTAAACGATGTCATCCGCATAGAGATCTGCTTCATCAAGCTCTTTCAGCAGGTCGTCCCAGCTCGTGTCAGCAGCGGAAAAAAGCGCATCCATGTAAGCGCCGATGCTCGGAACGCTGTGGATCATCTCCAGCAGGGCTTTCGTCATCTCGGCAATCTTTTCCGGCGGAACTGTGACTTTGACGTAGTTCTTCGCCGCGTCGCAGTCGCCGGGCTGCTCGGTCACTTCTGCCATTTCTGCACCGGACAGTATTTCGTTCATCATGGTCATGAACGCCGTGGTGTCCGCCTGCGTCAGTTCTTCCATGAGCTGCTCTTCCGTCATGCTGCCCAGATTCGCCGATGCTTCCATCAGGGCAGTGTATTCCGCATTGCCGCTCAGCTGTTCCTTCGATTCTTCAATCGCCTTGTCGATCTCCTCGTCGCTCTGACCGGACATCTTCATCGTCGCGCGGAGGGCTTTTTCCTTGATGGCTTCCACGTCCTTGCTGTTCACAGCAATCACGCCGCCCAGCAGCGCGCTGGACACATACATCAGCTGGTTTTCTTCCGCAGCAGTCGTCAGCGATGCCATACCCAGCACGCTCTTGCCGCTCAGGTTGAGGTCAAAGCCAGCTTCGTCGCCCTGCTGATAGCCGGTCAGGGACAGCGCCGCCAGCAGGTCGTTGATGGCAGCCATCGCGGTGTCATCCCCGCCCAGCGCCGCCACGAGGTCAGCGTTCAGGTCGTGGATAGTGATGGTGGTTTCCTGACGCGCGGCATTGTCCCACACGCTGTTTTCCGCCATCGAGGTCAGGGGCATCGCCAGCATCATGATGCTGAGCAGTACCGCAAGCAATTTCTTCATGGGGTTTTCCTCCTTGTTGTTTGGTTTCCCTTTTTCTTTATAGCGAACACTGCGGGGCAGTGATGCTTTCGGTTGATGTTAGTCGGCGTTATCCAAAATGATGGTGCTGCTCGGCAGCGTCGTCGTACCGTCCATGAGCTGCCGCACGCTGTTCGGCAGATTCATCAGGATGCGCGGCAGAATCTGCGAAATGCTCGTCGCCAAGGTCAGCATGTAGGCGTTGAAGCGCGCACTGCTGATTTCGCCCAAGTCCAGCACGTCGCCGTCGGACAGCAGGGGGCGCGGTTTGCACGAAAAGGTC
>ENA-ORSF01000300-ORSF01000300.1-human-gut-metagenome-genome-assembly--contig:-NODE-300-length-15995-cov-7.21694_pt1 | contig 15995 bp, 14 predicted proteins | sample MGYA00242188_ERZ509155 | MGnify/ENA primary metagenome ERZ509155 (study PRJEB26280, sample SAMEA2338656) | human gut metagenome | biome: human gut; feature: human-associated habitat; material: faeces...
ACCACAAAGATAAGTCAAAGAACGCTTTAATCAATTATTCGATATAAACTCTATTTTTGATATCAACTTTAGACCTGGGTGTTTCCAACGTTTATAACCACTTATAAAATTAGATATTTTTTGTGAAAAATCCCTTTAATCACCTAGTTTTTAAATATTTTCTTTACTTTTCTATCATATATTCTTATTTTTCATATCTATTTTTCTTTAAGATTATATATTTCACACATTTAAAAAATTTCCATTATATTTGTAGTGTTTGATGAAATTAGAAATCGTCATTGATTATCTGTATTTGAAGAATAATTTACACATTAATTTTTTCACCTTTTTGCTAACCTTATTCAATAAGTATGAACCATATATTTAACAATAGTAAAATTGATCAAATCAAAAAGGTTTTAACCGAAACTGGATTTATCATCGAGCATTCAGTCGCTACTGATGCAAGAAAACCTGAATCTATTCCTGTTACAGAATTGAACTTATCAGAAAAAGGAAAAGCATTTTGGTCCTATCCCATGTGGACTCATCAGTTTAAGGCTGTTAAAGCGGCTTTGGGAGGAAACAATGTATGTGTTTCGACCTCAACCAGCTCGGGAAAAACTGAGATTTTCCAAACAATTGCTATTGAAACTCTCGCTAGAAAAGGGGGAAAGGTACTGGCTTTTTACTGTGTAAAAGCTCTGAATGCACAGCAACTGGAACGCTGGTATAAAACAGGATTGAAAGTAGGAATCATTGACGGCAACCACCCAGGCACTGACAACCGGAAGAAGGTTTTCGAAAACAGCGACGTAGTACTCATGACTCCTGATGTGATGCACATAGTACTGTCTAATCTTCAACAGGGAGATTATGGGGTGGCTATAAGGAATTTCATCCAGCACTTGAATCTGGTCATCATCGACGAAATACATCTGTACCGTGGTGTATTTGGCAGCAATGCTGCATATCTTTTCCGACGCATAAATAATCTTCGCAGACACTACCGGAAGGACTTGGAATTCCCTCAGTTTATTACAGCATCTGCTACCATCCCTAATCCGGCAAAACACTCCTCGGATATATGCGGCGTTCCAAATTTTGTAAATATCGGCCCAAAAGACGACAAATCGCCTGCAGGAAAAAAGACATTCTACTACGTCAATAAAAAACCTGATGTACAGGATTCTGTCTCTTCTTTAGTTTCGGCCTTAATCAAGAATTTCGCAGGGTATGATGACGCCAAAACGATAACATTCGTTTCGGGGCGCCAACAGACTGGCAAAATAGCCATGGAAGAAGAACAGCTAGGGGAATTTGAGCATGACAACAAAGTATATCCGTTCAGAGCGGGATTCGAAGACGAAGCCAGAGAGCATATTTACAAGGCTATGAGCAAAGGTGATTTTAAAGGTATCATAAGTACCAGCGCACTAGAGATAGGTATAGATATTTCGGGCCTCAATATTGCCATTATTGCCAATATGCCTTTCGACCGAAACAGTTATTATCAAAGAATCGGCCGTGTAGGACGCGGTATTTCGAATAATGAGAGTGCAGTTATCGTAGTCAATGATGGCTCTCTAAACTCAAGTCTGCTGTTCAGTCCACAAAATAATTACGACATTAATAATGTTCTTCCTGATCTTGAACCAGCTCTCCACTTAGATTCGGAGGCAATCATGGCTTGTCATGTAGCCTGCCATGTTCATCCGACGATGGACGGTTGTGAACTTCCAAACCTTAAAACGATTGACGATGCGACACAAAAATATTTTCCATCCCAATTTGTTCAGCTGATGAAAAGTGTACTCAGCGGAAACCGTCCTGCATTCTATGATGAATTTGTAAACCGCAACAGCTCACCGCATAACTCTTCACTAAGAAGTCTTGGCACAACGTATCAGATAGTTGAAGACGAAAGTATACTTAAAGATGATACCGTTACGAGAACACAAATGCTAAAGGAAGCCTATAAAGGGGCCCTCCGCAACAGTGTGAGGCTGAATAAAAAAACCGGTAGCGTAGAGAAATATCTGCAGAGAGTGACCAGTTTTCCTGATAAGCAGGAAAGACAGATTCTGACGAAACGGCTGACCTCGAAAGAATATGCTACTGTCAAAAAAAAAGCTCAATATACCAAACCATACTTTAGGACATACGTCCGCCCTAATTTCTTAAAATGTACATCTGCTTTAAAATATGGAGACACGCTACTGGTAAACTTACGATTGTACGAATGTACCCGGGCTTATGGCTATTATGAATGTTATGGAAAAACACAGATTTACAACCAGTACGACAGGGATTTTAAAGATGAAATCCAGACAATGGGAGTACTGATATTCAATCCCCTGTTAAACAACAACGGCGTTTCTACATCACAAATCTCACAAATGATATTCGAAGCCTTCCTGCTTCAGCGAGCTTTCGAGAGGAACGACTTTGAATATAAGGGAGGAACCTTATATCTGCCCAATGCGAAATTTGAGTTGCAGATTAATGACCGATTCCTTGCCATATACGACAACAATGACCTGAATATTGCCAAGGAGCTGCTCGACTTCGAACTGCTTGAAAGGACTTTTGCCTTCTTGAAGGATAATCTTGAGACATTCGCGGAAACATTGTTAGAAAGTCCGTTAACGGTTTCTACCAAAGAAGCTGTTTATGCCATTTGCAATGATGTACTTCATACCAGCGCAGAGCATCTCAATGTCGCCGGCAATGATCAAGGTGAAAACATCATCAGCATTCCGGCATTGGCAAGTAGAGTGCGTTATCACATCGTGACTCCAGCGTCGGATAATGCCAGCGAAACAACAGAGCAGGTCATGGAATGTATCGTAGCAGGTGTGATGAAAGAGGGCAGCTTAGAAAATTGTGTAACCTACAATCTGGTAAGCTGTACAAGCTCACATTTATTCTTCAATATAGCTATGGATGATGTGGAACCTATTCCCACCGAACCTGTAGTTAAATTTAACTGGAAAACAGGTAGTATAATCTAAAGAACATTCAATATGACATATTATAATAATCCGAATCCATTGCTTGATAGTGGTAATATAGCTGGTTATCTGATAGGGGAAGACAATTGGGGAAATCCTGATATCACGGAAACGAAGGGGAAAAAAGTATTCCTGAGATGGGGCAATCCCAACAAGTTCAAAAAATGGTACTCCTTATCGTTCCTGAAATTCGATTACTTCCAGAAGATAGATAACTCCGGCCAATGTTTTGTGGGAGTCATGGTCGACAAGCTTGGACATACACGCTATCGGATTTTTAAAACCCGAATCAGCAATCTGATAAAGAGTAAGGACATCATAACTTATCCGGCAATATCCAGCGAATCTTATTCAGACTTACTATGGCTGCCTCAAGAAAGAGTTTTTAAAGTATTCAATCTATCGGGAGAATGCTCTATCCTAATACCTCCAAAATGGGAGCTGTGCAACAACGTTTCATTCTACGAAAGTACGTATGACCCGTATTCTCAGTTCAAATACTGGCCAAACACGGATTTTGGCCACTTTAAGGACTTCAGATTTCACGACAACGTTTTATTCGGAGAAAATAACGATGGAACATTAGCCATTATTTCTTCAAAAGGAGAAATTATGTCGCATGCATGGTCTGAAGTACAGATTACAAATAACGGCATCACATTCCGGGACAAGGACAAGAATCTTCAAAAGATTGCATTTGACAAAATCGAGGATTATTACCACAAGGAATTATCAGAAAGAGAAAAACAGCTGAGAGTTGCCTTCCAGTCCATACAGGAGAAAAGCCTTGAACAGTTACAAGACAAGAAGGTATTAGATGCCAGTAATGGTGATAATGACAGCTCGACAACGGATAAAAAGTTTGAGAATATTTGCTGGCTGTATAAAAACTTTGAAAAGCAATACGATAATAAGACGGTTAAAATCAATAAACCGGACCGGAAGATTGTGCCGGGAGAACTGATGCTGTGCCTTTATCAGAAGTCCGATATGAAAACGGCTTATATCGTACGGTATAGTGGCCGTAATATAACATATCACCCAATAGAACGCAAATTCGAATTAACAGATGAAGTTACAGGATTGCGTAAACTAAAATCCGGGAGATTACCTAAAGCAATACAATACAGGCCACAAATGACAAATGAAGAGCTCGTTGAATTATTCAAAACAATCACCCCTTCGCTATGTGCCCAATCTGAAAGTGAAAAACAAGACGACAAACGTAATAACATGCATACTGAAGAATTGCCAACAACAAATATACAAGGAAATTATAACCAACCCGCCTCTGAACTCACGGAAAATGATTTTACAGAAAAAATCAGACAAGTATATAATTTCTTATCCATATCATTTCCTAAAAACAAGGTTTTCGAATGCCTGATGCTTTTATTTGGAGAAAATATTAAAAATTACGCTTCCGAAACAGATGCGCTGATAGGATCTACTAAGTTGGATTTAGCTGGAGAGATTGAGAGAAAGGTTAATGAAAACAAAGAACGCTTTCTCACCAGCAAGCAACTTGAGTCTTTTAATATTTCCATTAATTATCATATAAAGGTGAAAGAAAAGCCATATATGGAATCCCTGGAAACAGCTCTCAAAGAAACAGCCGGCAGTGAGGAACTAGCCAGTTATATTGAGAGTATAAAAGATAATTTAAAGAGAGAACAGTCTGAAAGAGAAAAAGAACAATCTGATAAAATTCTTAAACATATTCTGGGTGTTGAAGATGACAGTACCGATAATACCGATCAGACAGAGTCAGGAAATTCACCCATAATATGCATAAAAAACCACAATTTTAAAATAGGTGATATCGTCAATGAAAAAGAACTTCTGGGAAATAAACGTCCTAAAAAATTCATCCGAACGGGAAATTATTTATTAATATTTTTATCGGATACAGCATGTACACATAAGGGTATTTATGAAATAAGGGGTGAAGGTGAGGACGGAAATCAAATAATAGGGCAAAACGCAAACGGTGACATCGTCAATGAAAAGAAACGAAAAATTATAATAACTAAAAATCAGGATAATGGATTCTGTAAAATATTCGACGAGGTTGTTTGTATAGGTAAAAATGAAACAGTCGAATCAACGAACAATAAAGATCGTACCGTTTTCTACTTTAAACTAAAATCAATCGCCAAAGACCAACAGTTTAACAATAAACGGGAATTATGGAAACAGAAGTCATAGAACTTCCGCAAAGTTACAGACTCAAAGCTTACCCAAAGCCGGATAAAATGCAAAAGACTGGATAGGCTTTTTAGACCTCCCACATGACCGTGTATGAAATTAATGGCATAATTTATCTCTTTCATCTACCTTTGCATCACACAAAAAAATTATAGATATGAAGAAAGAAGTAACCCCCGAAGTGATTAACCGTCTTAACAACGTGTTGAACGAAGTTTGCAAATTATTGGCAGAGGAAAAGTACGAAGAAGCAAATAAGCTTCAGGAAGAGTATTACAAATTGGAAAATGAATACGACCTCTTCGACCGTATTTATGAAGAGAACGGCAAAATGGGCGTAAAGGATATTACAGGCAAGATACTGGTTCCTGCTATCTATTGCAACTACTCGGAATTATACAGCTATACCATTAAGCGTGGGGCGCCCATGGCAGCTCAAAACGATGAAGGAAAGTTTGCACTGGTTTCTACCAATGGTAAAGGTACACCGCTCTGTGACTTCAAGTACGACCTGATAGAGTGTAAACACTATACCAGTTTTTATACTTGTAGTAAAAAATCGGATGGTAAGGAATATTTCGGCCTGTTAACAGCCAAAGGGAATGAAATAGTACCCTGTGAAATGGATATGATTTATGGTATTTCAAACAACATGATCGTTTTTGAAAAAGATGGAAAATCCGGTCTTGTAACTTGTTGGGGATTATACATACCACCCATATACAATGAATTGACAGAAGATGAACATGAATTTGTACATGCTGATCTGAACGGCCAATGGGGACATATCAGTAACGAAGGGACTTTCATTCCGGATGAAGATAAGGAAACATTCGACAACACCTGCTGTTTAAGTTATTATATAGACGACTAATCATATATGAAGATTTGTACTTTGCTCAAAATTCAAGACCTTTCCTAACACGGCATTTCAATTTTTTATTATCTTTATAAAATTAATTTATTCAGATTGAAATGATACATTACGTGCCTAAAATCATCCAGCTTTTACTCATTGAACAATTTAACAGCGACATGAAGCATTGCTCAATAAAAATCGGCGCCGAAGGCCCTGTCAATGATAAAGAGTACACGCTATTCAGCCATCATGTGGCAGAAGTTACCGATACAAAACCGGCCCACATCAATACCTGGAAAAGAGTATTCGGGAAGTTTATTAACCCAAAAACGGGACAGCCTTACCAACCGTCATCAACGACCTGTCAAACCATTGCCAGATTTTTGGGATGTAAAAGCTGGAACGAATTAGAAGCTCAAAAAGACACTTTAAAACCATACACCAGAAAAACCGTCACGGAAATCGTCTTCAGCCCAACCGATACTCCGATAAGTTCCGGTGACATAATGGAAATTCATTACGGTCCGGATCGGAAACTACGTATGGAATATCGGGGAGATTACTTTTTCAACTATAAAGTTGTGCAAACAGTCAATACCCGATTCGAATATGGCGATCTGGTCCATGTCCCCCCCCTTAAAGAAGGCGAACCAATAAATGGATGGGATATAATGAGAAACAACAAAAGAATTGGCCAATACAAATCGGCAGACAACCATCTGATCAATTTTAAACAAATTATACGACGAACTAAAAATAACTGATGCTTATGGAGGTATTTTATCATGGTTCGAATACCTTGTTTGAACATTTTGACTTAAGTCATGCGCTAGAAGGGAGCGGTAAAGTCAAATTCGGCTATGGAGTATATGTCACATCCCACTATAGTTCAGCCGTACATTATGCTTCAGTCAAGAACGGGTCAACAGACTTCTATATTTATACGGTAGCTGTTCCCGAACTAAAAGAAGACAACTACATCGCTTTCAAACAGGGTGTTCACCCCGATATCATACACCGTACGGAGGAGAAGCTGAAAATCGTAATTCCTGAAGAAAAGAAACAAGACGGTAAAGAATTCCGGAAATTTCTGGCTAAGAAACTGACCGGAAAAGCAGATTTCACAGGAGAAAAAGCAGCTGCAGATTTTTTAAACAGCATCGGTGTAGAATGTATCGTCTGGCCATACAATTGGAAAAAGCCGGAAGCGGGAACCAACCGGGCCATATTCAATGAAGAAAAAATACAAATCTTAAAAGTAGAACAGTTTAAAGGAGAATCAGACAACAAGGAATAATCGTTTATACCAATATGAGTTTTTATAGCATCGCTCCTTTCATTCAGGAATATTATCCGCAATACTATTCCATTGAAACATATCCTGCCGCACAATGTGTTACCATACATAAAGTAGCTGAGAACTGGGGACTGTTCAGTAACTTTGCCCAGACACCGATTGTTCTGCATGAGGTAACATTCAGGTCGGCAGAGCAACTATTCCAACTGATGAAGTTCAAAGATGAAGAACCTGTCAGAGCGGTCTTTCAGGCTCGTAATCCCAAGATGACAGCTAAAAAATGGGAAAAAAAATATCGCCGCTCCGACTGGGGAAGCATGATTGTGGATGCTATGAAATTTTGTATTCAACTGAAATACGAACAGCATGAAACATTTCGCAAACTGTTGGAAGAAAGTAAAGATAAGTACATTGTAGAAGACCAGACCAGTTTCCCGAAAAAAACGCCGGACACTTGGGGAACGAAGCTTCGTGAAGATCAATACACGGGACCTAACCTGTTGGGCCGTCTGCTAATGGAGCTTCGTGAATACAAGAAACTGGATTACCACTTGCCTGCTGATGCATTAAGCTTTGTTTTTCTACTTAAAAATAATACTTTATGCCATCTAAAGAACAAATAGAATCAAATAAAAATGAAATTATTACTTTATTACGTACCACCCGAAGAGCCGGTATCGAAGAAGTGATAAAATACCTGAATAAGAGCAATTTCTTTTACATCTGGTCATCTATGAACCGACATCACAATTGGTGCGGTGGCTTGGCTCAGCACTGTTTAGGAGTTTACAAGATAGCGCAAAAACAGTCTGAAGGGCTTTCCCGGGATAGTGTGATAATAGCCGCAATGCTGCACGATATCTGTAAAGCCGGAATGCTAAAATTTGACAATCAGGAGGAAATAACGAAAAGGCGAATACACATACCTGGTCATGGGAGCCGCTCTGTAAAGCTACTGGAAACGGTATGTCATTTCAAACTCACGGATGATGAACGAAGGGCCATACGCTGGCATATGGGTGGCAAACATGCTCCCGATTATGCCCAGCATGATGTAGAGATGGCTCACCAATCAAAACTTTGGCAAATTATTCATGCGGCAGATCATCAAGACGCTGCATTAGGAAGAAAATATAATAACTGCAGTTAAGAGCAGCAATAAACACTTAAAATTACTCGAAGTTAAGCATTGGTGCTTAATCTATTACATATTCTTTCTTCCATTTTTTTAAAAGCTTCACTGAATGTAGGCCCATCTCCATAATTATGGTAAATATCCATTACAATATAAGAGACACCATCGTCAATATCAGCATCCCAACAAAAATCCATGTCAAGCATGACACGAACAGTTGATTCTGCGTCAAGAGTTCTCCAGCAAAACGCTTCATGAGATATTACTCTGTAGAGCATACAGCCGTAATAGACATAAGAACTGTCCTTCCAAATATGGTAAGGTAAATCGGTCGGAATATCATGATCAATTTCATAAGCATCCAGCAACCTTTTATTTCCATAGACTTTTCCCTTCACCAGTAAGTCAGAAGGCAAAGTCTCTATATCTGTCGATAAGATATTCAGGTTACCTCCTACGATCAACCGATTGGGCAACTGCTTAATAGAAGATTCAGCCAGATTCAAGCCACCGTTAACAATCAATCCATCAGGCAATGATTTAAGTTCTCTACAATCGCTTAAATCAATGTACTCCCCAATACGAATCCCTTCCGGAAGAGTTTCCAGCTTGCTGTTACAAGCCATCAGGCAGCCTCCTATCTTAATATTTTTCGGGAGGGAATGAATTTGAGTTCCTACAACATTCAGATTTCCAAAAATTACTTTAATATCTGGAAGAGCAGAAAGAGAGGTACAGTTATACAAGATCAGATTCTCTGAAAAAGCGATGCACGAATCAGGAATTTTTACCAAATAAGGACAATTTCTTAAAGATAAACTCCGCAAACAGGAACAATCCTCAGGCAATACCTCTATATTGGAATCCTCGATATATAATGCGCCAAGATGGAGTCCATCAGGTAAATGTATCAGATTGGGGCTACGCTTTATCTCAAGCTCACATAGCCCCTTAATCACCGGCAAGTATGCCAGTTTGGAACAATTTTTAATCACCAGCGTTTCAATCTGCAAATTGTCTGGCAACCTCTCTAAACTTGGGCAGTCGGTAATATCCAGAACCGTGCAAGTCAAATCATCAGGCAAACTTGTCAGATTGGGGCAATCATTTAATTGAAGAATATGCAATCCAATCCCTGCCGGTAAGCTATCGACCCTGCATCCGGAAAGTCTTACCGACGCTGTCTGACTTTCCAATTCCTCCATCGAGATACCAGTTACTATGCAAATATCTTCTTTAGTCATGATAATCTGTCTGCTGTTTTTAACAGTAAATCCATACATGCTTCCGAAACATTCTTTCCTATACCGTATGCATGACTTTTAGGATTGTCATCCGGCACAAGATAAAGTATACTCTGTTCAACCAGATTATCATATCCATAGCGTATCAGGTAAATATCTCCAAACGAATCGAGAACCTTCCAATGCTTGTCTTCCTTGGCCATGATTCGATACAGATGTCCGTCTGCATAGATATAGCCACTGCCTTCCCATATCAGATTAGCCAGATTGTCAGGCACTTCATGATTTATTGTAATGCCATTCAGCACATTCTCCGGAGCAATAACGTCCCCTCCTACAATCAAATCCTCAGGCAGCGAACAGATAGCTGTATCTGTTAGATTCAGATCTCCCTTAACAATCAAGCCTTTAGGGAGTTGCTGAATAGAAGTTTCTGATAAGTCCAAATCACCATTGACCATAAGTCCTTCTGGCAAGGATTTCAAGCTTCCACACCCTCCTAAGAGTATGTCAGTCCCTACTCTGATATCGGCCGGCAATGTTTCTATTGGAGTTTTATACATCCACAGACTTCCTCCAATCTTAAGATGTTCGGGGAGTGAAGTTACTTGCGTATTTCTTAAATTAAAATCTCCATGAACAATATCTAAATCAGGAATAGAAATCAGACTGGGACAATTTTCTACTACAAAATCTCTTGTAATAGCCTTACAGCAGGCAGGCAATCGTTTGATACGCAGACAATCTATCAATACAAGCGTTAAAAAACAAGAAGATTTTTCCGGTATAGTCTCTATGTCCGAGTCAAATAAGTATAGATGAGCCAGCTCCAGACCTTCCGGCAAATGCTTCAAATTAGGACACCACATAACTGACAGATATTGAATCGGCAAATCCTCCGGCAATTCAGTTAATAAGGGACAATTCTTCAAAGACAGTCCCAGAAAGTTCAGGCCATCAGGCAGACCATCCACTTCTTCACCGTACAATTCAACTACTTTCTTATAACCGTCAAGCAGCTCCAATTCGACGCCTGAAATTCTGCTAATATCTTCTTTAGTCAACATACTCTTTAAATATATATATATATGAGATTAATGAATCACTTATTTTTCAAAGCCTCATCTCTTCTTTTTATCAATTCATCAATAGTCAAAACATGTGAATGGCGATGAATCATGGAATGACAGTTAGAACAAAGCGGACGAAGATCAAGAACCGGATTTACTACATACGCTTTTCCTATTGATGAAACAGGCACAATGTGGTGCACTTCGATAAACTCATGTCCAATTGAGCCATATTCCTTTTCAAAATCAAATCCACAGACCGCACATTTATAGCCATAATGTTTAAGACACTCCTGGCGGGCTTTTCGATTTCTTTCATACCCAATACAATGATTGACAAAAGCATGTCCTTCCGTATGCAAGCCGAACTCTTCATCAGCCAAATCATTGTCAACAGTACCGTCCAAAGGTTCGGGTAACTTTTTTTTAACCGGATAATAATCAGATTGAATAAACTGCATATAGCATTTTAATCCACTTGTAAATGTAGAGGCATGGGCATGGGCATTATACGCCATCCACTCACGATTATTTCTTATACGGTCATAAATATTTTGAAGCTGATCCAGATCAAGAATATCATAAATGGAGCCGACTACGATTCCCATTTTATCCTCCATAAAACGTGGAAGATAGCGTTCCATAGATTCCGTATAGTCTTTAGCTGTTTTAGGAGCACGACCCAAGACTTCACATGCGTATTTTATCATAGCTCTACGAACCATTAAATGCTGCTCACAAATATCAATTCTATCCTTCATTATTTCCTGTTTTAATTTCATACCACAAAATGACAGACTAATTTATTCCATGAACAATGTTGTCCATGCACTTGAAGCTCCAACCTTTAAGGATGCCTTGTATGTTCCAACCTGCCCCAACATTATATCCTCATTCTTCATGACATAATAAAATTTGTCTGTCGCGTTAAATATACAAAACCTTGAAGACAAAACAAAGCCCTGCCCTCCCAAAAAGCAAGGCTTTGTTATAAAAAATCAGTTAAAGATGCATCTGAAACCTTATATCAGCAAGGTCTGATACTCAAAATAATAATTTCCTTACTGCGTGATACACTACCTCTTCTATACAATTCCTCCCTTGCCTCACTTTCTGTTCCTCCGTAAAGCATGAGAACTATTCTGCATCTACTCATACCAGCCTGATAAATTACCTCAAATCTGCTTCTTGTCATACACTTACTTTTTAAAGGTTAAACATCTGATTTACTCGTTGCAAAAATAAATATTAAGATCATGAAACGCCATTAATTCCATACACGCCCGACTTATTTGTTCATAAACAACTCATTTAAAAGTGAATATTCATAATTTAAATTGTAACTTCGCAATTACTATTTTTCAAATAAACAGAAATCTATGATGGACAAAGGAAAAAAGGATGTTTCAAACGATAGTATTCAATACCTGGTTTCACAGTTATTGACGCATATCGATCTCTATCTATCCAATACAGAACATAAAAGAGAAGCATTTTCTTATATTTTATCGCTCTGGTATTTGGCTTCCGAAAATAAATTGAACCATACATATATCAGGCAGGCAGAATACAACGTAAAAACAGATCTTCGCTGTATAAATGCTGTATTGTATTTCAAATCGTTAAGAGACAGGTATATATACGATAACGAAGAAGTTACCGGCAGACTGTTAGAAGAAGAACAGAGCATAGCCTACCTGATAAATTGCCTGTATGAAAATACCGGAAAAGAATACTACCAGGACTTCTGCCTGTTTCTTCTACACAATGAAAAACTTTCTGAACATATTTCTTTCCATAACAGATTCAGCAATAATGACAGATCAGTTGTTCTGCAATTAATTCTCAACTGGATGAAGCCCAATGAAAGTATATTCAATCCGATGTCGGGATTTTATGATTTTCCTTTTTTCATTCCTGAGAACTGCACTTACATTGGTGGAACTACTGATAAATTCAGTTTTCATCTATTCCAGCTTCTATGGGCACACAGTCAAGCAGAACATTTCATCTGTCCGGAAGAATATCCGGCAATACGAAGCTACAAGTTTCTCATCTGGAGTGAAACTTTCTCCTCAAATTTACAAAAGGGCGTATTAAGCAACAAAGCCATTAAAGCCGACAAAAGATCCGACTACAAAAAGGTTTTTATTGATTTGTTGGATCGTATGGAAGAGAAGGGAAAGGCTGCCTGCATCGTCTCAAACGGTTTCTGGCATTATAATGTATACAAAGATACCAAAGAACATCTTATCAAAAGCGGATACATTGACAGGATTTTACTTCTTTCAGGTAATAAATCCGTACTTCTTATAGATAAAGAAAGAAAATGGAGCAGCATGGTCAGACTCGTAGATTTACACGACATTCCCCTAAATCTTGCAGACTTACAGAGATACATACGCAATAGTTCAAGAATCTACATGTTTGACACAGACAAGCTAAAAGAAAATAATTATCGGTTGGATTTATCTGATGAACTTCGAAAAAGACATCGTCCTTCAGCTTCTAAAGGTATGAAACTTGTAAAATTGAAAGATATATTGACTTATCACCCCTTGGATTATTCATCTTCAATACTGGTTTCTCCAAAGTGGACAAGATATAATCCTTTAAAAAATCCATATATCAATTCCGCAGAAGGAAAAGGTGAAGATATGCTGGTTATTAACTTGAGTAACAAGAACGAATATACACCATGTCTTTTCAGAATTACAGAGAATCAGCAACCTCATTATAGTCTGGGAGAAACCTTTGACATAAACAGTAACCTGATCGACAGCCACTATCTGGCAAACGAATTGCATAAAGATTATTTTATCAAACAAATGTTCCCATTAAACTCATTCAATTACTTCGACTCTCCTACAGACGCAGTCAACATGTTCCTTTCCCTATTTATACTGGTTCCCGACAATGAAACAACAATTGCACGCCAGAAAATATTATATGATGAAGAAAAAAGAAAAAGGATACGCAATGAAATGTTGTCTTATGGATATGACCCCGACTTACTGGCTCAAAGCAGAGCGACCTTTCTGCCAGAGGGAAGCTGGCTCAAGGAACATACGTATCAGATAAAATCAAGCCTGTCATCAGGAGGTTTTGGAAAAACATACAAAGCTATATGGCATCTCCAGGATAATAAAAAAACAATCAGGACAAAGGTGGCAATAAAAGAATTCTTCTTAAACAACATCCAGAAACGCGACGAAAAGACTTTGGATGTCATAACACCCCTGGATCATGCAGAAGAAATAAGCAGAGCGCTTCGAAAATTTATGGGTGAAGCCAATCGAATAAGGGAATTTACGGACTCACCTCATGTAATAAATGTATATGATGCTTTCGATGAACATAAGACATGCTATTACGTAATGGAATATATAGAAGGATGCACACTGGAAGAATATGTTGAACGGACAGAATCTGGTACCTTAAAAGAAAAAGAAGCACTAAAAATCATTTCACAGATTGCTTCTGCACTGGACGTAATGCACCAGAACCAGATGAATCATCTGGATGTAAAACCTTCAAACATTATGATTGATGAAGACAATGATAACCGTGCCGTATTAATCGATTTTGGTACAGCCCATTTGTTTCATGAAGACAAAAAGTCCGAAACAAGCTTATTACTGGTATGCAGCAACGGTTATACACCGCCTGAGATACAAAATCTGCATGATTTTTCCCCGACCATCGATATCTATTCTTTAGGAGCCACCTTATATTATTTACTGGTCGGAGATACTCCTTCTACAGCGATTAATCTACAAGATGAGGTATGTTCTGATGAAATATCAGAAACAACATGGAATGCCATCCGCCAGGCCATTCGTCTGAATCCGACGGAACGGCCCCAATCTATTTCTGAATTTATGGAATTACTTAATTTATAATCTGTTATGCCAGATACAGGCTCAGATGTATGAAATTAATGGCACGCGGAAAATAAATCTTCTATCTTTGTGGAAAAGAAAGTTATGAACCGTAAAAACAATAAGCTTATGAAAAACGTATTGAAGAAGTGCCTTAAAAAGGTAATTATAATTTTGATTTATTCCATTGTTTTTGTACCTAATTTCATCATAGGCTTTATACAAGGATTCAAGGGTAAAGTAACCAACAGACCTGCTTGATTGACAGGACTAAAAACATTATTGCTAACTGTTTCTTAAATATTAATGACATGAAATTTACAAGAAAGTTCTTAGACGGTTACATTACGTACGATGAAGACGATGCAATCGTTCACGCAAATTCAATACCAGGCTATATTTTCAAGTCTATATGGGTGTTAATATATGGTACTGTACTCGGTGTCTTGTTTACATTTATACTGGGTTTTCTGGCATATATTGGCTTCAGTGCAGCTGTCTGGCTTTTATGCATAATTTTCTCATAAAAATCTTACACAAAATGCAAGGACAAGCGATCCTTGCATTTTAAATGATTGTAGTAGATTCTGCTCGCTGAGACAGATAATTCTATGCCGGCACAGACCGTTCCCACAGATTTACAAGTTGAGGGAACTACCAACAACCTTTCAAAATCCGCCTCGTTTTTAACTTTTAATTTTTAACTAGTAATTACCCGTTCGCAACGAACCATCTGTGTTATATGTTACGGGGAATTTGCAATCCCCTGTATGATTACTTCGTAAAAAAGAACGGTAATTGACGAAAATTATAACCGCCGGATTATAAATCCGACGGAACAGGTTCTCCCGTATGATTGATTTCAGTAAAAAACTTAAATGCTCCCGATTAAAACATGTTGTGAATGCAAAACATGCGGAGCCGGAGGAACATAAACCGCTTCGTTTTTAACTGGCCGCCGGATTACAAATCCGGCAAAACATGTTGTGAATGCGAAACATGCGGAGCCGGAGGAACGTAAACCACTTCGTTTTTAATTATTAATTATTAATTTTTCATTATTAATTACCCCCGTTTTTAACTTTTAATTTTTAACTTTTAACTCTATACGCTTTTAACTAATAATCGTCCTTTTTCCGGCAAAATCTACACAGTCCAGCGTTCTTTTATAAAAACACGGTCAGAAAACAGGGAGTAAACACTACACGGAACCGCTCTGACCCAAACAACCGGTGAGAAGACAGAAACCAGATTCACGGTTTTTTAAATGAACAATATTTTTACAACTGAAAAAATTAAACTATC
>ENA-ORSF01000302-ORSF01000302.1-human-gut-metagenome-genome-assembly--contig:-NODE-302-length-15915-cov-10.3745_pt1 | contig 15915 bp, 18 predicted proteins | sample MGYA00242188_ERZ509155 | MGnify/ENA primary metagenome ERZ509155 (study PRJEB26280, sample SAMEA2338656) | human gut metagenome | biome: human gut; feature: human-associated habitat; material: faeces...
TTACGGCGCAAAGGTAGGGTTGTGAATAATGTGCGTCAAGGCGGAAAATAGTATGGTTACAAATATCTCGACCTGTCGGACTGAATAACAGTTGGCAAAGGGTAAGGTTAAGATTCTTTTGATGTAGCTATATCGTTTTGCCGGTATTTGTATTTACAGAATTTGATATTTGTCAGTTGTGCGTAATGGCGTTCAAGGTTTTTGAACTTGATTGTCTTAAATCCAGACTTCCTTTGCAGAGACAGATCTGATTAAGGGATATTCAAGATGTTTTTAACGATGTGATTTGAGGTAATTTCGTGATGGCTGGATACTGAATGTGTAGAAACTGGGAAATGGAATAAAGCCTCACTTGAAATATCGGAAATGGAGGAATCAATGCGGATACTAAGTTGAATCGTGTGTTTTTATTATATGGGATGAAATGGGTATTGTTTCCTTTCTTATTATGGTAAAAATAAAAACGAGTGCTTTCTGCTCCGAAAACACTCGTTTTTATTTTACTTTCATGTAAGATTACTTTTTCAGACGGTTACCATAACGGCTCATGAACTTATCTACACGTCCAGCTGTATCTACCAGTTTGGATTTACCAGTGTAGAACGGGTGAGAGCTGCTGGAGATTTCCAGCTTAACCAACGGATAAGTTTCGCCTTCGAATTCGATTGTGTCTTTTGTTGCACAAGTTGAACGAGACAGGAACATGTCACCGTTTGACATGTCTTTAAATACTACCGGACGGTAATTTTCAGGATGAATACCTTTTTTCATTTTTAGTATATACTTTTATTGTTATTATTGGCTATAGTGGTAACACCAACGTGTGTAATGGTCTGTTTCGGGTGGCAAAGATACTGCTTTTATTTGAAACAGAAAAGAAAAATAATATTTTTTTATAACGCAGGGAGTTTGATCGTTCTATTATTATATATGGTGTATTTATGAGATGATGAGGGAATGTCTGATTTGTAATATCTACATTACATCTGTTCGTAGAAAATAAAGGGGGGAAGTCCGATTTGTAAATTGTATTTTGTCTGTTATTATTTTTTTTCAGAAGCAGATAGGAAGTTCTCACAATTATTTCTATTTTTGCATGAGAATTTAATCACTAACAATTATAAAACTTACAACAATGGTTAATTACAAAGAATTAGGCTTGGTAAACACAAGAGATATGTTTGCTAGAGCAATCAAAGGTGGTTATGCTATTCCGGCTTTCAACTTCAATAACATGGAACAGCTTCAGGCTATTATCAAAGCCGCTGTAGAAACTAAATCACCGGTTATCCTGCAGGTATCTAAAGGTGCTCGTAACTATGCAAACCAGACTTTGTTGCGTTACATGGCCGAAGGTGCTGTAGAATATGCAAAGGAATTGGGTTGTGCTCATCCTGAAATCGTTTTGCACCTCGATCACGGAGATTCATTTGAACTCTGCAAGTCTTGCATCGACATGGGATTCTCTTCAGTAATGATCGACGGTTCTCATCTTCCATACGAAGAAAACGTTGCATTGACTAAGAAAGTTGTTGACTATGCTCATCAGTTCGATGTAACAGTAGAAGGTGAACTGGGTGTATTGGCTGGTGTAGAAGATGAAGTTAGTGCAGAACACCATACTTATACTAACCCTGAAGAAGTTATCGATTTCGCTACTCGTACAGGCTGCGATTCTTTGGCTATTTCAATCGGTACTTCTCACGGTGCTTACAAGTTCAAACCGGAACAGTGTCATGTTGATCCGGCTACAGGTCGTTTGGTTCCTCCTCCATTGGAATTCGCTGTATTGGACGCTGTAATGGAAAAACTTCCGGGATTCCCTATCGTTCTTCACGGATCTTCTTCAGTTCCTCAGGAAGAAGTTGATACTATCAACAAATATGGAGGTAAACTGGAAGCTGCTATCGGTATTCCTGAAGATCAGTTGCGTAAGGCTGCTAAATCTGCAGTTTGCAAGATCAATATCGATTCAGACTCTCGTTTGGCTATGACTGCTGCTATCCGTAAAGTATTTGCTGAAAAACCGGCTGAATTCGACCCACGTAAGTATCTGGGCCCGGCTCGTGATAACATGGAAAAACTTTACAAGCACAAAATTATCAACGTTTTGGGTTCTGACAATAAATTGGCTCAGTGCTAATATTAGCAAACCAATATAAGTGAAAAGGCTGTCTTGAAAGGCAGCCTTTTTTATGTTATAGAAGATACCTTGATGATCGATTTCTGTTGGAGGAAGACACGATTATTAATTATGCTTGGGGGAATAATAACAGCATAGGCAGGTTTTATGTCTGATAGATACATATACCAATAATAAAGCCGCCTTCCAAAGGCGGCTTTATTATTGGTGTTATCAAGTGTTTTTTAGTGAGCTACAGTCAGGAAAGGAGAATCTCCATTTTGTGTATGCGCAATGGCGACTTCTTGTGCATTGGGAACGATGGTCTTTACGGATCCGTCTTGTTGCTGATAAGTAATGGTCCCATCTTCGTTCATGCGGATGAGTTCATAGCTTTGTCCTTCTGCTACTGCATTCCATGTACGTTTTTCCTGATTATATACTAGATTCAGTTCTTTTCCTTCTTCTCCTTCTTTCGTAATTGTGTATCCGTCTTCGTTGGTACGGATAGCATAGGTACCGTCTTCTCCTTTTACGGTCCGTATAGAACCAAGTTCGGCTACAGGATTTGAACCAGACCAAAATTCAATGGAATTCAAAACCAGAATATCTGCCAGGTAAGCCACTTCGTAGACAGGCACGATGTGGAATGCTAAAAAGACAATTTCATTGACAAATTTGTTGCCAATTCCTTGATTCCAGTCTTTTAGTCCTGACCAAAGTCCGAATGAACCAATGCAGGAGGAGAATAATAGACTCCCACCTAGCAGGGCTGTGATAACCCGTAATTTTGTCTTTTTCATAGTTTAATGTTTTTGTCTGTTTTTTATAAAAGGTTTTTTCTGAGTTTCATTTTGTTACAAAGTTAGCATTTATTTTGAGCGAATCAAGTCAAAAAACGATAAAAAAACGTATCTTTGATGCGCTTTTGAATATTTAATCAAAATTATATAAAAATGAATGAACAAATACAGAAAAAATTGAGTGATTCCAAGGTCGCTCGTTGGACAGCTCTCATTATTGTTTCCTTTACAATGATGTGTGGCTATTTCCTGACAGATGTTATGTCTCCATTGGAGAATCTGCTTACTACTAAAGGGCGTGTAGCTTATTTTACGGATGACACATCGATGCCTGCCGATACTTTGTTGGCCAAGATGGAACTGGTATCTGCGGCTGATGCGGCAACTCCTTCTATGACTGTAGCAAATTTAGAGAAAGGTTTGCAGGTTCAATACATGGAACTGGTGAATGGAAATCCACAATTGGTTGAGAAAACGGTGGCTACGGTAGCTGCAGGCGAAGGTTGGTCAAGTACGGAATACGGATTTTTTTCTGGTTCATACGGATATATCAATGTATTTTTATTAATGTTATTCTTTGGAGGCCTGATTTTGGATAAGATGGGAATCCGTTTTACAGGAATTATGTCTTCCGGATTGATGTTTGCCGGTGCGCTTATTAAATGGTATGCATTGGCTACAGATTTTGGTGACGCAACTTTCTTAGGAATGAATATGCAGGTGGTATTGGCTTCATTGGGCTTTGCCATCTTTGGAGTAGGTTGTGAGATTACGGGTATTACTGCTTCTAAAGTTATTGTAAAATGGTTCGCTGGCAAGGAATTGGCTTTAGCCATGGGCTTGCAGGTTGCTATGGCTCGTATTGGTACGGCTGTAGCATTGGGAGTCAGTTTGCCGGTTGCCAGAATGATGGGCGATGTTTCGTATCCGGTACTTTTTGGTGCCATTACGTTGTGTATCGGTTTCTTATCATATCTGGTTTATTGTGTGATGGACAAGAAGGAGGATGCTTCTGTGCGGGCAGCCCGTCAGGAGGCTGGAGAAACTGCTGATGAGGAAGGATTTAAGATGTCTGACTTGAAACTGATTTTCTGTAGCAAAGGTTTTTGGCTGATTACTTTATTGTGCTTGATGTTTTATGCAGGTGTATTTCCCTTCCTGAAGTTTGCCACCAAACTTATGATCTTCAAGTATAACGTTCCTGAATCTTTTGCGGGTCTGATTCCTGCCCTGTTGCCTTTTGGAACCATCTTGTTGACACCTGTATTCGGAAACCTGTATGACCGGATCGGACGTGGAGCCACGTTGATGATTATTGGCTCTGTTATGCTGACAGCAGTACATATTCTTTTTGCTTTACCGATTATGAATTATTGGTGGTTTGCAGTGGTGGTAATGGTTGTTTTGGGAATTGCCTTTTCATTGGTCCCAAGTGCCATGTGGCCTTCTGTTCCTAAAATTATTCCGATGAAGCAGCTTGGTTCGGCGTATGCCATTATCTTTTATATTCAGAATATAGGTCTGGCTATGGTGCCATTGTTGATAGGGTGGGTTATCAACGATTTTGCTACACAATATAACGAAACGGGTGCAATCGTCGGTTATAACTATACGGTACCGATGACTATCTTTGCGATATTCGGAGTTTGTGCTATTCTCATTGCGATCATGCTTCGCCGTGAGGATGCTAAAAAGCATTATGGTCTCGAAGAAGCCAATATCAAGAAGTAATTATTGAAAAAAGTATTTATAAAAAAGTCACGTTATTTCAAGTTTTCAACTTGTACTTAACGTGACTTTTTTACGTAAATAAGAGGATTTTCAGTCTTTATCTATTTTAACGATAGCACCAGTATTCGGATTGAAGATAACACGTGTATTCACTTTCTTGTCGAAGAGGCTGTTGGTTAATACTTCCGTATAGCCTAATTGTGTCACAGGCAATTCATCTTCGAATACTGTTTTCCCTTTGAAAGTTACGCTTACGTTGGCTTTTCCTGGAATGTTATAAAGTACTCCTTTGGGTTGTTTGCTTTTCTCATCTTCCGTTCCCAAGGCTGTTTTGCTGGTCATGTTTATATAAATAGGTTCTCCAGACAGATCCTCGGAGTCCAGAATACCTAATTTTTTTGAGAATCGGAGTGCGATGACATTGTCTAATCCGTTTTCGGGCGAAAGTTGTATTTTGAAAACTTTGTCTTCACGGTCGGTTATACCTGTGAACATTTCAGTCATGGCCTGTTCCTGTTGATTCAGGTTGTCGATGACCAGTTGGAGAGAAGCTCCGTCTTTGGGCATGTTCTCGGCTTGTCCGCGTAAAATGAGGTTCTTGCTTTCCCGGATATTGAAGATTTCCTTCGCGGTCAGTTCAGCCATTTTGGCTGTAGAACCAGCCATCAGGATTTCTTCTGTCAGATATTTTCGTGCATTCTGGTGTTGTTGAGGCTTTTCCAGTACATATTGAGACCCTTCCATTGCAGGAGCCGAAGTGTTGATGGCCTTTATGATGCCATTGTCTGTCAGTTCCATATTCGAGGCCAGGTCCTTGTCTTTCAGCTTCATGATGTATGCTTTTGTGGAGTCGGGGACTCCTACCGAACATACTTCTATCTTTTTGATTTCCCAATGTGTTTCCGGTTGGGCAGTTATATTGTTCAAGCGCAGGTAACGGTTGGCGTATTGGCAGAATTCTCCAGGCTGATAAGTTACTTTGGTAGCAATGACACGTACTTCGAGCGCTGTTTTCGGCAGGAAGTAAGCAATTCCTTCTCCTTTTCCCGGAGTATATGATTCTTGGGCGTAAGCGGCAGTCGAAGCGAGCAGCAAACCTAACGCAATGATTCCTTTCTTCATAATTGATAGCTCTTATTTCGTTTCTGTTAATTTTTTCCAGGCTTCCGGAAGCGCGTTGATGATGTCGGTGGCATTCATGCTGATTGCGCCCAAATGTTCGCAGGCTATGTCACCGGCCAGTCCGTGTATATACGTTCCCAGCCGGCAGGCAGCTTCCTGAGAGTATCCTTGAGCCAACAAGGCCAGTAAGATACCGGTCAGTACATCTCCGCTTCCACCGGTAGCCATGCCCGGATTTCCTGTGGGGTTAAAATAGCAGTTTCCTTCCGGAGTGATGACGGCTGTCCAGGCTCCCTTTAAGACAATATAGCATTGCAGATAGGCAGACAGCTCTTTTGCCTTGCTCAGACGTTCAAAACTGTTGCTGCACCGGCCTACCAGACGTTCCAGTTCTTTGATGTGTGGCGTCAGTATGGCCTGTTTGGGAATCCGGTTCAGATAGTTCCGGTAAGTGCTGAGATTGTTTAAGGCATCCGCATCGAGTACGGTAGGTACGTAGCAGCTGTCCAGTTGTTCGATGGTTGTTTTTGCTGTAATTTCTTCCTGTCCCAGTCCCGGGCCGATAGCTACTGCCTGATAATTATCCAGGTCGGCTGTTTCGGCAAAGAAACGTTCATGCATGTCGTCTTCTACCGTAGCTTGTGGTACCAGCGTTTGCAGCAACTGGTGGTTGCATACAGGTGTATGTACGGTCAGTCGTCCGATTCCGGACCGCATGCAGGCCTGGGCAGCCAGAACTGCCGCGCCTCCCATACCGTAAGAACCGGCTATCAGAAGGCCATGTCCGCGCATGCCTTTGTGGGCAAATTTCTTATAAGGACGGACAAGGCTTCGTGCTTCTTCTCTGTCGGTAATAAAATAGGGAGTTGTTACGTTTTTTATGAATTCCTGGCTGATACCGATATCCAAGGTTTCCCATTCGCCTACGTATTCTTCGTTTTCGGCAAACAGGAAGGCCAGTTTAGGTAGTTGTATGCTTAGGGTCAAATCGGCCTGTATGATGTTCTGGCGTACGTTGTAGGTATTGTCTTCGCCCATTAACCCCGAGGGTATGTCAATGGAGACAACGGTAGACTGTGAAGCATTGATGTATTGTACTACCGCTGCGAAACCTCCGCTTAGCGGCTTGCTCAGTCCGGAACCGAAAAGTCCATCTATGACGATGTCATGACTGGTCAGTTTAGGAGGATCGAACTGTGAACTTACTTCGGTATAGTTGGCAAATCCGCATTCTTTCAGGCGTTTGATATTGGTGAGGCATTCTTCGGAGATTCTTCCGCTTACGTTGAAGAAGATTACCTCTACCGGATAATGTTTCAGAAACAGCATGCGTGCCACAGCCAGTGCATCGCCTCCGTTATTTCCGGAACCGGCAAAAACAATCATTCGGTGGGCTTTGTCCCAGCGTTTGCAGATAGCATCTGTAATCAGGCTCGCCGCCTTTTCCATCAGATTAATGGAGAGTATGGATTCATGGCTGATGGTATATGCATCAGCTTCTCGTTGTTGTTTGCAACTTAATATTTTCATCGTTCTTTCAACTAGCTATTTTGACGGTAAAAGTACGAAAAAAGGATTGAACTGACCTTATGTTTCTGTGGAAAATATATTTAAATACGTTATGAGAGTGCGGAGGTTTGGCAGATTATTCGTAAATTTGCGCCAATTTATTAACAACATAGATCTATGGATACTATTCAGATTAAAGATAAACAGTTTACCACGTTCATACCGGAAGAGAAGATTTTGGCAGAAGTGACTCGTGTAGCTAATGAAATCAATCGTGACCTTTCCGGGAGCGACCCTTTGTTTGTGAGTGTACTGAATGGGTCATTCATGTTTACCGCCGATCTGATGAAACGGCTTACTGTTCCTTGTGAAGTCTCGTTTGTGAAACTTGCCTCGTACGAGGGTACTTCTTCTACAGGCCGTGTAAAGGAACTGGTAGGACTGAACGACGACATCAGTGGACGTACCGTCGTCATCGTAGAAGATATTGTCGATACCGGGCTGACCATGAAGCGGCTGCTTGATACGTTGTGGCAGCGCAATCCTAAAGAGATTCGTATTGCTTCTTTGCTGGTGAAACCTGACAAGCTTCAGGTAGACCTGAAGGTGGATTATGTGGCCATGAATATTCCCAATGATTTTATCGTAGGTTACGGGCTTGATTATGATGGCTACGGACGTAATTATCGTGATATCTATATCGTAGTAGATTAAATATTTCGTTTTATTAAATAATTTAAGGTAGAAAAATGTTGAACATTGTAATTTTTGGTGCTCCGGGATCTGGAAAAGGTACTCAGAGCGCCCGTATCGTAGAGAAATATGGTTTGAATCATATTTCTACAGGTGATGTGTTGCGTGCAGAAATCAAAAACGGTACAGAACTGGGTAAGACAGCAAAAGGCTATATCGATAACGGTCAGCTTATTCCGGATGCCTTGATGATTGACATCCTGGCCAGTGTCTTTGATAGCTTTAAAGATAGCAAAGGTGTAATTTTCGATGGTTTTCCACGTACAATAGCACAGGCAGATGCCTTGAAAGCGATGTTGAAGGAACGCGGACAGGAAGTTTCTATCATGCTTGATCTGGAAGTTCCGGAAGATGAACTGATGACTCGTCTCATTAAGCGTGGTCAGGAATGCGGACGTGCTGATGATAACGAAGAGACCATCAAGAAGCGTCTGGTGGTTTATCATTCACAGACAGCTCCTCTGATTGACTGGTACAAGAATGACGGTAAATACTGTCACATTAACGGATTGGGTACGATGGAAGGTATTTTTGCCGACATTTGTACAGCTATCGACAAACTCTGATTAGACGAATAATAAAGTGAAGAATGGAGAACCTCCGTCTGCCTTTTGATGAAGGTTCTTTGTTCTTCTTTGTTTTTATCATAAATATAAACCGACCGTTTGTTTTCGTAGGGATACGAACCTATTAAATTTTTAAATTATGGCTGAATCGAATTTTGTTGATTATGTAAAAATCTACTGCCGCTCCGGTAAAGGAGGCCGAGGCTCGGTACACATGCGTCGTGAAAAATACATGCCCAATGGAGGTCCTGACGGTGGCGACGGTGGTAGAGGAGGTCATGTTATTTTGCGGGGAAACCGCAATTACTGGACATTGCTGCACTTGAAGTACGAACGTCATGTGTTTGCCGAACATGGTGGAAATGGTTCCAAGAACAAGAGTTTCGGAAAGGATGGTGCAGATAAGGTTATTGAAGTGCCGTGTGGTACGGTGGCTTACAACGCCGAAACAGGAGAGTATGTATGCGACATTACCGAACACGGACAGGAAGTCATTCTGCTGAAAGGCGGCCGTGGAGGGCTGGGAAACTGGCATTTCCGGACGGCAACCCGTCAGGCTCCGCGTTTTGCGCAGCCGGGAGAACCCATGCAGGAGATGACTGTAATTTTGGAATTGAAATTACTGGCAGATGTAGGTCTGGTGGGTTTCCCGAATGCCGGAAAATCTACCTTGTTGTCTGCGGTATCGGCCGCTCGTCCCAAAATAGCGAACTATCCGTTTACTACGTTGGAACCCAATCTGGGAATCGTGTCATACCGGGAAGGAAAGTCATTTGTCATGGCAGATATTCCGGGTATCATCGAAGGGGCCAGTGAAGGAAAGGGACTGGGATTGCGCTTCCTGCGTCATATCGAGCGTAATTCGCTGTTGCTGTTCATGGTACCGGGCGACACGGACGATATTCAGAAGGAATATCAGATTCTGCTGAACGAGCTGGCACGTTTTAATCCTGATATGCTCGATAAGCAACGGGTACTGGCTGTAACCAAGTGTGATATGCTGGATGATGAACTGATTTCGATGCTGGAACCTACATTGCCTCAGGATATACCCCATGTATTTATTTCTTCGGTTACCCAGCAGGGAATTGCCGAACTGAAGGATATATTGTGGACAGAACTTAATAGAGACAGCAATCAGCTGGAAGCTGTTCGTCGTGAAGCCATTGTTCATCGTGCCAAGAATCTTACCCAGCTTCAGCAGGAATTGCAGGATATGGGTGAGGACGAAGATCTCGACGTGGAATACGAGGAGGATGCGGATGACGACGATTTTGAATACGAATACGAAGAAGATTGGGACGACGAACCTCAGAAATAAACATGAACTATTTTTCAGAAGATAGCAGGATGTTGGTGTACGGCTCTATGCAGCCGTATACTGACATTTTCTGTTTTTCCACGACCCGTCATGGGGGGTACAGTGAAGGAGCGTATGCTTCGTTCAATTGCAACGGTTATTGTGGCGACCGTGAGGAAACGGTAGAACGGAATCGTGAGTTGTTGTGCAGCCTGTTGCCACAACGCCCCGAGAATCTGGTTATTCCTCATCAGATACACGGCAATGAGGTGCGTGTCATTGATGAGGCTTTCCTGCGGTTGCCGGCGTCGGAACGCACGATGGCTCTTGAGGGGGTAGATGCTTTGGTTACAAATATTCCCGGACAGTGTTTGTGTATTTCTACGGCCGATTGCATTCCGGTGCTCTGTTATGACCGGCGCTTGCGGGTAGCTGCAGCCGTTCATGCAGGTTGGCGTGGAACGGTGGCCCGTATCGTAGAGAAAACATTGGACCGGATGAGGGAAGTGTATGGTACTCGTGCAGAAGACATCGTGGCCTGTATTGGTCCGGGAATATCGCTGGATGCTTTCGAAGTAGGCGATGAAGTATTCGAGGCTTTTCGGGATGCAGGCTTTCCGATGGACCGGATTGCCCGCCGACTGTCGAAATGGCACCTGGATTTGTGGGAGGCCAACCGGTTACAGTTGTTGGAACGTGGTGTTTCGGAGGCACAGGTTTCCGTTTCCGGTCTGTGTACATACCGGCTGAATGAAACTTTTTTTTCCGCCCGTCGTCAAGGTATCCGTTCGGGACGTATCTTGTCGGGCATTTTACTGATGCAGCATTCCTAAGTACTAGATAGAAAAAATATATGAGAAAAATAACCATTGAAGTCTCTTCGGAGCTGAAAGAAGCCTGGCCCATGTTCCGGGGAGCTGCCGTATTTGCTGAAGTAACGAATTCGGCCTATAGTGAACCGTTGTGGCAGCGTATTGAAGAATTCTCGGAGTTGTATCGTCAGCGCTATACGACCGATTCCATCAAGGATATGCCGGCCATTCAGGCTACTCGCCAGGCTTACAAGAAGTGTGGAAAGGATCCCAGTCGTTATCGTCCTTCTTCCGAGGCGCTGTGTCGCCGTATCTTGCGTGGGCTTCCGCTTTATCAGATTGATACTTTGGTAGACCTGATTAACCTGGCGTCTATTTATAGCGGGCATTCCATTGGCGGATTCGATCTGGATAAGATAGAAGGCGATCGTCTGGTGTTGGGTATCGGAAAGGCGGGAGAGCCTTATGAAGGTATCGGACGCGGAATCTTGAACATCGAGGGTATGCCGGTGTATCGCGATGCTGTAGGTGGAGTAGGTACTCCCACCAGCGACAATGAGCGGACTAAGATAAGCGAAGGTACAACTCATTTGCTGGCCATTATGAATGGATATAGCGGCAGTGAAGGGCTGGAGGATAACGTGAATTACATGATTGGCCTGCTGAAGGAGTTTGCAGATGCGCGTGATGTGGAACTTGTATTTTTTGAATGATAATGAGACAAATAGTACGTGCAGGATTATTGTGGTACGGATGGCTGGTCTGCAGCATATTGTCTGCATTGGCCGGTGAACCGGAAACGCAGGTATTCTCGGCCATGGAACGCAATCATATCCGGGTAAAGACTCCTGAACTTTTTGCAAACGGAAACAGTTTTGAGATTCATCTCGAGGATTTGCCGGATTCTGCGTTTTGTTTTCCTTTATCCAGTGGAAGGGTGATTTCGGCGTATGGTGCCAGGGGAGGACATAGCGGATCGGATATAAAGACTCGTGCCAATGATACCATTCGTTGTGTGTTCGATGGAGTCGTACGCATGGCCAAGCATTATGGCGGATACGGCAAGGTTGTTGTGGTACGTCATGCCAATGGGATGGAGACTGTTTATAGCCATAATTCGAAGAATCTGGTGAACGTGGGTGACACGATTAAGGCCGGACAGCCTGTCGGACTGACCGGACGTACCGGACGCGCTACGACCGAGCACCTGCATTTTGAGATCCGGGTGAACGGTCAGCATTTCAATCCGGGCATTCTTTTTGATATGAAAACAGGAAAGCCGCTGAAACGTACATTGGTGTGTACCAAGGTAAAGAATCACGTAAAGCTGGTTCCCAAGAAATAAATTTTGATAAACTGAATAATATGGATATAGAAAAAGTACTTACAGAAGGTATTGTATTCAAGGGAGGCAAGTCTCCTGCGGCAAAGAAAGAAGATAAGGTGAAGACAAAGGCCAAAAAGAAAACCTATATTACGGGATTACACGGTTCCGGTTCGGCAAAGATGAAGGCCGAATACCGCCGTAAGCGTGCAAACCGTCATAAGAATGGATGAGGCCGGGAAGGAAACTTAACAGAATCTATTTTTTGTATAACTAATTTATTTAGATGTAATCATGAAAAAACTTTTAATGCTTGTGGTTGTGCTCATGACTGCTTTGTCATCGTATGCACAGGAAATGTATCTGGGTGGAGGTATCAGCCTTTGGAGAAACAGTGATGCAGACCGTACAAAATTCTCTATTTCTCCGGATTTCGGCTATAATTTGAATGAACGGTGGGCCATAGGGGGCGAACTGATCTTTTCACACGAATCCGGTGATGAGGATTATACCAGCAATGCTTTTGCCTTGGCTCCGTATGCCCGTTATTCATTTTATGAGAACAAGATTGTACGTCTGTTTCTGGATATGGGATTGGGATTTTCAACATCAAAAGTAAAACACGCTGATTCAAAGAATGGTTTCGAAGTGGGTATTAAACCGGGTATGGCCATTAAGTTGAACAGTCATTTCAGCCTGATTACCAAAGTCGGATTCGCCGGTTTCCGCGACGATTATTTCCGTGGAGAAGATGGCTTTGGAGTTACTCTTGAAGGAGAAGATATTTCTATAGGTATCGATTACGAATTCTGATACCTTGTCTGTGGTCAGCATCCCGGTTAGTGATATATTCTTGTAAGAAATTATAAGCAGGAAATTCGGGGATTTTCTGTATTTTTTCTTATTTTTGTCTGAAATGACGAAAAATAGAAAGACATGATGAAAAAATTACTTCTCCTGATGGTGGGCGTACTGTGTACGCTGACTGTCGCCGCACAGACAAAAGTAACCTGGAGTATGGAACTCGGCTTGGGTATGAGTACCTGGATGGGAAAAGGTTCCGATCATACCAATGCGATATTCAGCCCGAGAGTAGGGATTGGCATTGATGTACCGTTGAGCGGACTGGTTTCTTTTCAGACAGGCTTGAACTGGGTCTCAAAAGGAGCGAAGACGGAACGTCTCAAGCAGGATCTGCAGGTCAACCAGAATTATTTCCAGATGCCGTTGCTGGCTGCCTTTCATGTAGGTACCGTTTCTTCGTTTGACATGGTATTCTCGGCAGGTCCTTATCTGGCATACGGTGTGAATGGAAAGACTGAGTATGAGCAGGGGGATATGACTACTTCGTGGAATTCGTTTGGCAGTTCCGATTTGGCTGGTGTAAAGACAGACGGGCTCGATCGGCTGGATGCCGGTGTACAGGTAGGAGTAGGAATGGATTTCCCTCGCTGGACTGTAGGACTGGACGGCGATTTTGGCTTTGTCAAAATAGCTCAGGGACGGAATCCGTATAATCTGGCTTTTTATCTGACATGCGCTTATAAGTTCTGAATGCCCTTGTAAGGCAGAGATATAAACCGAAGGCTCCCCTTGGATGGAAATGATTTCCAGTCTTGAGGGGAGCCTTTTTTAGTCTGTTATGAAAAACGACATTTGTTGGAGGTGCACCAGTTTATTAATGATGGAACAGGCGAATACCAGTAAATGCCATGGCAATGCCGTATTTGTCGCAGGTAGCGATGACATGGTCGTCACGTACGGAACCGCCGGCCTGTGCGATGTAGTCTACGCCGCTCTTGTGTGCCCGTTCGATGTTGTCGCCAAAGGGGAAGAATGCGTCCGAACCCAGTGACACGCCTTTCAGGTTTTTCAGCCATTCACGTTTTTCCTCACGGGTCAGGATTTCTGGTTTTTCCGTAAAGAACTGCTGCCATACGCCGTCGGCCAGTACATCGTCGTGGTCATCGCTGATGTATACATCGATGGTGTTGTCGCGGTCGGCCCGGCGGATTTTTTCTACCCACGGCAGATTCAGCACTTTCGGGTGCTGACGCAGGAACCAGATGTCTGCTTTGTTGCCGGCAAGGCGGGTACAGTGTATACGGCTTTGTTGTCCGGCACCGATACCGATGGCCTGTCCGTCTTTTACGTAGCATACAGAGTTCGATTGGGTATACTTCAGAGTTATCAGGGCAATCATCAGGTCACGTTTGGCTGATTCCGGAAAGTTCTTGTTACGGGTGGGAATGTTTTCAAACAGTTCCGGACCGTTCAGTTTGATTTCGTTTCGTCCCTGTTCGAACGTAATGCCGAATACATCCTTGTGCTCGATTGGTCTCGGACGATAGTCCGGATCAATCTGTATGACATTGTAAGTTCCTTTACGTTTCGCTTTCAGAATAGCCAGTGCTTCGTCGGTATATCCCGGTGCGATGACGCCGTCGGATACTTCGCGGTTGATGAAACGGGCTGTAGCTTCGTCGCACACATCGCTCAAGGCTATAAAATCGCCGTATGATGACATCCGGTCGGCTCCGCGTGCACGTACGTATGCGTTGGCCAGGGGAGACAAGGGCAGGTCACCTACAAAATAAATCTGTTTCATGGTGTCGTCCAGTTCCAGTCCGATTGCGGCACCGGCAGGACTTACGTGTTTGAAAGAAGTGGCTGCAGGCATCCCGGTAGCTTCCTTCAGTTCCTTTACCAGTTGCCATCCGTTCAATGCATCCAGAAAATTGATGTACCCTGGACGTCCGTTTAATACGCTGATTGGTAACTCTCCTTCCTGCATATAGATGCGGGCCGGTTTCTGGTTGGGGTTACAGCCATACTTAAGTTCTAGTTCTTTTGCCATATTTATATCAGTTTGAGTCTTTTCCACAAAAATACAGATTATTTTTTGCTTGTAGAAACAGATTCCGTTGTAATTTTGTTGGCATAGAATAAAATCGAAAAAGAAATGATAGACGAATTACTGAAATTCAACGAGTCCTTTGTGGCTGAGAAAGGGTACGAAAAATACATTACAACCAAGTATCCGGATAAGAAGATTGCCATTGTTACCTGCATGGATACCCGTCTGGTAGAGTTGTTGCCTGCAGCGTTGGGGCTGAAAAATGGTGATGTAAAGTTGATAAAAAATGCAGGTGGAACCGTCATGCATCCGTTTGGCAGTGTGATGCGTAGTTTGCTGGTAGCAATTTATGAGTTGGGCGTACAGGAGATTATGATTGTCGGTCATACGGATTGCGGCGTGCAGCACATGGACAGTGAACTGATGCTGAAGCACATGCGCGAACGGGGCGTTTCGCAGGACCATCTGGATATGATGGAGTATTGTGACATCGACCTGCGTTCCTGGTTAAGTGGATTTAATGATACCGAAGAGGCGATATGCAAGAGTGTACACTTGGTGAAACATCATCCGCTGGTACCTCAGGATATGGTGGTAAGAGGATTTATCATGGATTCTGTTACCGGAAAAATGACGGAAATTACCAATGTAGATTAGACTGCTCCGATAGCGTTTTTTAGAACTGGACGTTCCTTATAAATTCGTCCGTTCGTTTGCCTTGAAACATCTTCATGTTTTACTTCATTCGTGAGGACGTTTTAATTCAAACGAACGGACGTTTTTTATCGGTTTATCGGCAGATTGTATTGAGCTTTTCGCGCGCGTAATTAGATAAGGTGTATGATTATTTGTACAGCCTGTGATAGTATTCATACATTGATTTTTTATATTGTTGATAAACAGGATTTTGTGATGTTATTTTGAGAAAACATTTAAAAAAGTGTTGTACAACAGTTGCAGAAATGGAAAAAGTGCGTACCTTTGCAACCGCTTTCGAGAGCGACAGCAACTGAAAC
>ENA-ORSF01000322-ORSF01000322.1-human-gut-metagenome-genome-assembly--contig:-NODE-322-length-15476-cov-2.47176_pt1 | contig 15476 bp, 16 predicted proteins | sample MGYA00242188_ERZ509155 | MGnify/ENA primary metagenome ERZ509155 (study PRJEB26280, sample SAMEA2338656) | human gut metagenome | biome: human gut; feature: human-associated habitat; material: faeces...
CCCATTTTTCTTATCTGCTGAAGCTGAGACAGAAGGTCGTTTAAATCAAACTTGTTTTTTCTGAGTTTCTTTTCAAGCTCGGCGGCCTTCTTTTCGTCAAGAGCCATTTCCGCCTTTTCGATAAGGGAGAGCATATCGCCCATACCGAGAATTCGCGAAGCCATACGGTCGGGGTGAAAATAGTCAAGCTCCGTGAGCTTCTCTCCCATACCGACAAACTTTATAGGCTTACCGGTAACAGCTCTCGCGGAGAGCGCCGCGCCGCCTCTTGTATCACCGTCAAGTTTTGTAAGTACCATACCGTCGATGCCGAGCGCATCGTCAAATGCACTTGCCACCGTGACGGCGTCCTGACCGGTCATAGCGTCAACAACAAGAAGAATCTCGTGGGGATGAACCTCGGCCTTAATGTTTTTAAGCTCGTTCATCAGCGTTTCATCTATATGAAGACGACCTGCCGTATCTATGAAAACGTAGTCATATCCCTTATCCTTGGCAAGGGAAACTGCATCTTTCGCTATTTTAACCGGGTCGCCCTGACCCTCTTCGAACACGGTGACTCCGGCCTGCTCGCCGACTACCTGCAGCTGCTTTATGGCAGCCGGTCGGTACACGTCGCACGCAACAAGCAGCGGTCTGTGACCCTCGGTTTTAAGCTTCAAGGCTATTTTAGCACAATGAGTTGTTTTACCGGAGCCCTGAAGGCCACACATCATAATGATTGTGGGTCCGTGTGAAGCGTATGCGAGCTTTGAGCCGGTTCCGCCCATAAGCTCGGTCAATTCCTCATTGACTATTTTTATAACCATTTGAGCCGGTGTAAGACTCTCTAAAACGTGTGAGCCTATTGCGCGCTCGGTAACTTTATTTGTAAAATCCTTTGCGACCTTATAGTTAACGTCCGCTTCAAGAAGAGCGAGGCGAACCTCACGCATAGCTTCTTTAACGTCGCTCTCGGTAAGGTTGCCTTTGCTGCGAAGCCTTTTAAAAGCGGCTTCAAGTCTGTCCGATAATCCTTCAAATGCCATAAACTTACCTCTGTAATTACTCTATGATAGACAAAGCAAGAGATTTTATCTTTACCGTAGTGTCGTTTATCTCTCGAGAAAGCCCGTGATTTAAATTATAATCGCTGATTTCCTCGGCACAGTTTATAATATCGCCAAGAGTGGTTTTTATGCCATTCCATTTTTTTACGAATCCGAGTCTCGACTCCATCTCGTAGAGCTGCCCCTCGGCACGTTTTATCGCATCGCGCACACCCTGACGGGTTATGCCCTCGTTCTCGGCAATTTCGGCAAGAGAAAGGTCGTCGTTATAATAAAGATTGATAAAATCACGCTGTTTCGCAGTAAGCATATCACCGTAGAAATCAAGCAAAATCGTTATTTCAACATTATTTGCCAAAACTACCACTCCTTAAAGAAAAAGTCCCTGTAAAGCCAGCGACTTTACAAGGACATATTATACTAAATTATATTGTAATTGTCAAGAAAAAGTTTAGTTCTTCTTGGTTGTTCCGCCGCCCCAGTCAATAACGGCGTTCTTTGAGGGGTCCCAGTTGGAGTCGGCGGTTGTGGGCGTTGTGGCGGGTTCGGTGGGCTTGGTTACGGGCTCAGAGGGTTTTGTAGCCGGCCGGGTGGGCTCGGTTACAGGCTCCGTGGGCTTCGTAGTATTTTCCGTTGTCGGCTTCGTTGTTTCTTCGGTTGTCGGCTCGGAACCGGACGAAGTCTCTTTTGCCGTAGTCTCGGCATCGGGAACCTTGAGCCCTGCCGCTATACGCAAAATGTATACGGCGTCGCACGAATCAATTTTACCGTCACCGTTTAAATCGGCTCTTTTGATTTCGTCATTTGAGAGGCTCAAAAGTCCGGCATCACATTTCATAACAAGCATGGCATCTGCCGAATCAACTTTACCGTCGCCGTTTACGTCTCCGCGGTTTTTACCGTCGCCGACAGCAAAAGCCATTACCGCCGCAACCGACAGCACAATTACGGCCGCTGACAGAATACTGAATAGTTTTTTCATTTTAGTTCCTTTTATTATCGAGCACTCCAATCAATAACAGCCGCATGGCTCTCATCCGCAGGATCACCTGTTCCTATTTTTACGGTACCGCTTTCGCCTTTAGTGGGAGCATCATTCGGCTTTTGGGGCTCATCCTTGCCGTTCGGCTCGGTCTCGGCAGCCTGCTCGGAGGTCTTGGTTATAAGGTCTTCGTAGAACTCAACCGAACCGTCCTTGCCGGTGGTTACGGGAATAAGCTCTCCGTTTATGTTTGTTACGAATTTTTCGCCCGATTCATCGGTTGTGTATTCAATGGACGTTGTTTCGGAGGGGGCGGCTGTAGTATCGTCCTTTTCCCAGCTTCTCTTTTTTCCGCAGGAAATAAACACCACCGAAATCATAAGTATCAAAAGTGCGACAGCAATAATTTTTTTATTCATATTTTTCTCCTTTGCGGCTTTTGCTGAAATTATTTTAGCACAATCGTCATTTCAATGCAACACACCGTAATAATCTTACAAATAATATATGGCGAAATCACTTTAATTCGGCTATTGTAACGCCCTCTTCACCCTCGCCGTATACACCCGTTCTGTACGATTTTATGTTCGGATGATCTTTTAAGTGCTGCTGTATGGCTCTTCTGAGCGTGCCTGTTCCCTTACCGTGAATTATTGTAAGCTCATTAAGACCGGAGCGAAGCACTCCGTCAATAAACATATCGAGGTCGGCTATTGCCTCCTCAACCGATTCACCGCGCAAATCCACGCTTGACTTACCGCTCGGCAAAGACTTTTCCTTTACGGAACGGTAAAGGCTCTGCTTCTTCGGCTTTTTCTTCGGAGCCAAAAGACGAAGCTCCGATGCCTTGACCTTCATCTTCATAACGCCTGCTTTTACCTCGGCGTTACCGTTTTTATCAAGCGATACGACCTCGGCCTCGGTGCCGAGCGTTTTAACAAATACATTATCACCCGTCTTTAACGGTCTCGGCAAAACGTAATCGTCGTCATCGCCGTCAAAGTCGTTTTTCTCGTATGTCATATCATCTATGGTGTTGAGATGCTGCTTTAACGCCGCCTTTGCCTTGCGTGCCATCTCTGATGCGTTTTTCTCATTCGACTGCTCGCGCTTCAGGCGGTCAAGCTCCATCATAAGAGACGCTGCGGCACGCTTTGCGTTTTCAAGTATGCGTTTCGCCTCGTTTTGAGCCATAAGTATTTGCGTTTCGCCCTTTTGCTTTGCAAGTGACAGCTCGTTTTCCGCCTTTTTCTTTATCTCGTCTATCTCGTTTTGCATTTCGGCGGTCTTTTCTTTTTCCTTTTCCATTTCGAGGCGTGTTTTTTGGAGTGTATCAACAACATCCTCAAATCTGGTATTTTCCTCCGAGATAAGCTTTGCCGCCTCTTCTATGACCTCTTTTGACAAGCCGAGCTTTTGAGATATCGCAAATGCGTTGGAACGACCGGGTATACCCGTTATCAGCTTATATGTAGGCTTCAAGGTATCGACAGAAAACTCGCAGGATGCGTTTTCGACTCTGTTCGTGCGAAGCGCATATTCCTTAAGTTCGGAATAATGGGTTGTCGCCGCTATTTTGGCACCCTTACGGCGAAGATCCTCAAGCACCGCAACGGCCAAAGCTGCGCCCTCTACGGGATCGGTTCCCGCTCCGAGCTCATCGATTAAAACGAGAGAGCTTTCATCAACGTTATTGCTTATATTTACGATCGTCGTCATATGTGCCGAAAAAGTAGAGAGCGACTGCTCAATACTCTGCTCTTCGCCGATGTCGGCAAACACGTTTTTAAATACGGCTATACTGCTGTTTTCGTTTGCCGGTATAAAAAGACCGCACTCCGCCATAAGAGTTAAAAGGCCTATTGTTTTTATAGAGACGGTTTTACCGCCGGTATTGGGGCCTGTTATGACAAGAGAATCATATTTATCACCGAGCGACACGTCTATGGGCACGGCTTTTTTCGGGTCAAGCAACGGATGGCGAGCTTTTTTAAGCTCGATAACACCGCGCGAATTTATAATCGGCATTGTAGCCTTCATCTTATAGGCAAGCTGAGCCTTTGAGAAAATCAGGTTAAGCTCCGCCGCCGATTCGCAGCTTATTTTTATTGTATCGGCAAAGCTCCCTGCCTCCTCTGACAGTTCCGAAAGAATTCTTTCTATTTCATCGCGTTCACGGCTTTCAAGCACCTTTATACGGTTATTTGCCTCTATTACAGCCGCCGGTTCAATAAATACCGTGGCACCGCTTCCGGATGTATCATGAACCATACCCGAGACCTCGCTTCGGTGCTCGGCCTTTACGGGAACGACAAATCGGCCGTTTCGCTGTGTGATTATAGCGTCCTGCAAGCTTGATTTGTATTTCGGAGAGCGTATCATACCATCAAGCTTGTCGCGTATTTTGGACTCCTCAAGTCTTTTGTGCCTGCGTATATCTTTAAGCGCAGGTGAAGCATTGTCCGACATTTCGGTATCGGACAAAACAGCATTGTTTATTTTATCCTCAAGATATTTATTTGTGTAGAGCGAATTAAATAGGTCGTCTATCGCGGTATCCATACCGGCGCTTTTTGAGCGCCACTCGGTTATACCGCGTATCACGCGCAAATCGCAGGAAATATCCAAAAGCTCACGCATGGACAGCGTGCCGCCGGACGATGCACGGCTCAGCTGATTGTTAACATTTATAAGGCCTCCGAACGAGGGCGCGCCGAATTTTGCTATGAGTATATGAGCAGCCTCAGTTTCGGAAAGGCGTTTTTGCACCTCAAAAAAATCGCCGCTCGGCTGCAGCGACAACGCCGCAAGCCTTGCCTCCTCGCAGGAGGTCATTTCCGAAAGAGTTAAAAGTATTTTCGGAAGCTCAAGTGAAATGTGGTATTTATTCATAATTAGTCCTTTACAGAATAATAAAAATCAAGTGTTTTAAACGGTCTGTCCGTCTTTGAGGCAAGGTATTTCTCGGTAATGTAGCTGAGGTCCTCGCTTGCTTCAGGCGACAGCTTAAAATTGTATAATATATCTATTTTGGCAAAAACTATATGACGCATTGCGCTGACAACGCCTATTTCAAGAGGAAAAAGAGCGTTCTCGTCGGCACAGTTATCGCAGTAAAGCAAGCCTCTTTCCATATCAAAATACATTATCGGCGTCTCAAATGCTCCGCACCTTTCGCAGGCGATAAGGTTCGGCATATAGCCGGCAAGAGAAACAAGTCTTAATTCGGTTATTGCCTTTAACAAAAGCGGAGGTCTTTTTCCGCTTGCCAAAAAATACAGCGAATTGAGCACCACGCGCAAAAAGTCCGTCGCATCGTCCTCCTTAGGCGACAGCTCAAAGGCTATATCGCAAAAATACTGTGCAAGCGACAGCTTTTCTATATCGTTTCGCAAGCCGAAAAAGCTCTCTATGCTCTCGGCCTCTTCTATTATGTAGCTGTCCTTAGTTTTGTAAAGCGACAGTTTGGAATAGCACAAAAGCCCCGTTGCCGACTGCTTTTTGCTGCTTAACTTTTTGGCACCCCTGACAAATGCGCGTAACACTCCGAGGCTGTCGGTCAGCACCGTTACAAGCTTATCGTTCTCGCCTATATTCTGTTCTTTTAAGATAAGCCCCTTTACATTCACACCCATCGCTTTTGCCCTTTTCGGCTGAACAACCGACGCTGTTTTGCTCTCGGCGGTATATAAGATAGTCCTCGATTTTACCGCTTTTCGCAAACAAATTCCAATAAATCTCGTTATAGATAAAAAACACCGCCCTCGGAAAACTTATATATTTAAATTCTCCGTGTGCGGCGGTATTATGTCTGTCAATCAAGACCAAAATTGTGTATAAGTCCCTCTCTGTTACGCCAGTCCTCTTTAACCTTGACCCAGCATCTGAGATTGACCTTTATGCCGAAGAATTTTTCCATATCTTCACGGGCAAATGTCGATATTTTTTTCAACATGCTTCCGCCCTTGCCTATAATTATTCCCTTGTGGGAGTCGCGCTCGCAGTAAATAGTGGCTTCTACGTCCATAATATCGCTCGTATCACGCTCGCGCATAAGCTCGATGGAAACCGCAACACCGTGAGGTATCTCCTTATCAAGCAGGCGAAGCATTTTTTCGCGTATCATCTCAGCTGCAAGCACTCTTTCGGGCTGATCGGTCAACGTGTCATCCGGGAAAAAGTGCGGGCTGTTTTCGGAGTGCTTTTTAAGCTCCGAGAGCAAAGCCTCTATACCCTCGCCCGTTTTTGCGCTGACGGGAACAATCGCTTCAAAATCATACTGCTCCGAAAGAGCCGCAATTTTAGAGATAAGCTCTTCCTTACGGCTTATCATATCTATTTTGTTAAGAGCTGTTATAACAGGCATTTTTGCCGAGCGAAATTTATTTATAAGCTCCTTTTCCGCGGCGTTAAGCTCTTTATCCGTCGCATCGACGACAAACAGGCACTCTTCAACGCCCGAAATACTGTCGTTTACCGCCTCAACCATATATTCGCCGAGCTTGTCCTTAGGTTTAAAAAATCCCGGAGTGTCGGTAAAAACAAGCTGCACATTATCATCGGTAGTCAAAACGCCCATAATTTTTGTACGGGTGGTCTGAGGTTTACCGGATACTATGGCTATTTTACTGCCTACAAGTCGGTTGAGTATCGAAGATTTGCCGACGTTTGCCTTGCCGACTATGGCTGCAAAAGCTGATTTTGATTCGTTCATTTTTTCTCCTTATCCGCTCTGTCGGAAGATTTTTTCTTAATTTGCGGAAAACCTTTAAATATAAAAATAAAAGCGACAACAAGACTTAAAAGGAACAGCACAAAATATAATATGTGCTCCTTAAAATAAACATAAAGTGCCGAAAAGGCCTTTGGCTGCCACATTATCATAATTCCCGTGAGAACGGCAAATATTGCCGATACCAAAACGGCTCCTGCCGCGGTATCCTTTGCCGCCCTGCCGTTATCCGTCCATTCGGTGCTTGCCAAATCGACGGTTCTTTCAACTGCGGTGTTGACAAGCTCAAGAGACACAACAAGTGCGTTTGCAAGAAATATTATCGCAAACTGAGTTCTTGTAATCTCAAAAAAGTCCGCCATCAGCAAAAAAGAATACATATATATCATACAGACAAAATGTATTCTCATATTGCGCTCGTGTTTAAGTGTGTAAAATATTCCGCGGAAAGCATAGCCGAAGCTCCTTATGAGCCCGCGCATCAGATTTTATCCTCACTCTGGTCTATATAATAGCTGCCGTTGCGTTTGAGACCGAGCTGTGTTAACACAGTCTCCTCTTTTTCGCGCATATGTACCGCTTCAAGACCGCCGTTCACATGGTCATAACCAAGAAGATGCAAAAGAGAATGGACGGTCAAAAACGCGATTTCCCTCTGAAGAGAGTGTCCGTATTCCTCTGCTTGAGCTACTGCATGCTCGATTGATATAACTATGTCGCCGAGCATTTTTGCACCGGTGTCATGATTTATATCGTAAACGCCGTTTTCACCGAGCGGAAAAGACAAAACATCTGTTGACGCGTCAATATTACGGTGTTTTTTGTTAAGCTCTCTTATCTCGGCGTCGTCCACGAAGGACACGCTGATTTCGGCGGAGCCTTCAAATTGCTCCATTGCGAGCACCGCGTTGCAGCAGCGACGGACGAGCATACGCACACCCGTAGGTATTTTTACCGTTTTCTGTTTGTTTGAGATGATTACCTTAATTTTGTCTGTCATTTTCTTTTCTCCTCATTTTTCTCATATGCTTTGATTATATCCTGTACTAATTTATGCCTTACTACGTCCTTTTCGGTGAACGTATTTATTGAAATATCCGGAACATTTCTGAGTATTCTCATAGCGTCGGTAAGCCCAGACCTTTTCCCATCCGGTAAATCTATTTGGGTAACATCGCCGGTTACTACCATTTTAGAGTTGAAGCCGAGACGGGTCAAAAACATTTTCATCTGCTCGCGAGTGGTGTTTTGCGCCTCGTCAAGTATTATAAAGCTGTCGTCAAGAGTTCTGCCGCGCATATACGCGAGCGGTGCCACCTCAATAGAGCCGCGCTCCTGATAACGGGCGAACGCCTCTGCCCCGAGCATATCGAAAAGCGCGTCATACAGCGGTCTTAAATAAGGGTCAACCTTTTGCTGCAAATCGCCCGGCAAAAACCCGAGCTTTTCGCCCCTGCCTCAACCGCCGGACGTGTCAAGATAATGCGATTGACCTCCTTTGCGCGAAAGGCAGTGACAGCCATGGCGACGGCAAGATATGTTTTACCCGTGCCGGCAGGACCCGCACCCAAAACTATTGTATTTTTTCGTATTGCCTCGACATACTTTTTCTGACCGAGCGTTTTCGGCTTTACGGGTTTGCCCTTAGATGTTATGCAGACGCAATCGCCCGATAAGGACATAAGCTTGTCCTCTTCGCCGTCCTTAACAAGAGATATGACATATCGCACGTTTTGATCGGAAAGAGCTTCGCCCTTATTTATAAGGGCTAAAAGGCGCTCTATGGCGGTTGTGGCCTTAGCCACATTTTCCGCCTCGCCGCTTATTTTAAGGTCGGAGCCGCGATTTAAAACCGTAACCGAAAATTCACTTTCTATAAGTCTTATATTCTCGTCAAAGCTGCCGAATAAGCTTACGGCATTTTCCATACGGTCAATACTGAGGACCTGCTCAAACACTGAAAAACCACCTTAGATAATTTTCTGTCGATATTTAATATATAGTATCACAATTTTTGTGATTAGTCACTAATTTTTTTCAACAAAAATCTCGCTCTCAACGCCTATTTGTTTTTCACATTTGTATGCTCCGCTGAGTCTTGAACCGTTTTTTTGTATATCAGAGGAAATAATCTTACAATTTTTCAATTCGCTCCTGCAAAGGTCCGTGTATTTTTTTGCCGACAAAAGCTCCCGACAGCTTTCTTCCTCCAACAAAAAATCTCTGTTGTATTCGGTAGAACGTACCCTTATTATACCCATGGGCAAGACGGTTTTATCCGTTGACGCAAGAAAGCTCACCGCATATTTTTCTCCGTAATCGGGAACACCTCCGAGCGGAATTTTAACATTGAAAAAATACAGCGCATACCTTATTTTTTCACGCGAAGGCGCGCAAAATTCCGAATTTTCAAAATCGGAAGAAATGTTTTTTTCGACTTCCGCATACACGTTGCCTGCCGCATGTACAAGAGATTCGGTCTTGTCTTGATTTGTCTTTACCCCGGATATGAGAAGATTGCCCTTCAGCACGGCAGAGCCTGCCTTTATCTCCTCTTGACCCGAATACAACTGTACCTTGGTCACCACGCCGTCCTCCGACGCAACTATATTACATGGGGTTTCGTTGTCCTCTATCTTCGGTGCCGGCACGCTTTCACGCACCTCCACGGACGCATTAGAGCCGTTCAGATTGACAACCGCAAACGACAAATCACCGTCAAATATTTTTAAAGCCTCGTCTGAAATCTCTTTTGCGTTTATATCTCGGCGCTTTGCTCCGGGTTTTACTCCCAATGAAGAAAATACATTGAGAATTTGCTCGTCTGATATGTTTTCGTTTCCGCTGACGGATACAGTCCATATCATAGTGGATAAATACGAAACGGTGATTATCGCCGCGGCAACGCCTATTACAAGTCCCACTCTCTTTCGTTGCTTAAATGTAAAAAAAGGCAAACCCGTTTTTTTGATTATTCTTGTTTTTACCCCGGAACGCCTTACCGCCTCCCTAATATTTTTATAGTCTCGAAGCATAGTTTTTGCATACAGCTTGTCTTTTACTCGTTTTACATCCCACAATCTTACGTGATAAACGGAGCACAGATTTATAAAGCGTTCGGGAAAACCACCCTCCGCGCAAAATTCAACATACCCGAAAATAAATCTCAAAAAACGTATTATCGACATAAAATCCACCTCAGCCCGTAAATTCAATCGAAATTATACTGCCCTTTATCACCGTCTGTTCGTCGGAATAAGAACACAGCGTAAGGTCGCTGCCGCAAAAGGTAACGGTCAAAGAACCTGCATTAAGCGAAATCCTGTCATTGTCATATTCCGTTATTCCGAAGCAGCCGTCAACGACCGCCTCCTTATTGCCCTCCGTCTCAATATGCGGCACGGACGGACTCAAAATTTTAGGCATATCAAGCGCGCCGACAATTTTTTGCTCGGACGCTTTTTTTCGCTGCTTTCTTCTTGCGGTCAAAACCGATCCCTCCGAAAAGTCATTTTAAGCTCATATATAAATATGCCGCCTCATATATTTAAATTACGGAAAAGGGTGAAAAGAATGGATAAAAAGCAATGCCGAAAATATATAGTTCCGGTTATATTGACTGCTTTGGTGTGCCTGTTTTTGTTTACAAGGCCGGAGATATGCTCCGAGGGCGTCAGAAGCGGAATACTTTTGGCGGCGGAAACGGTCGTGCCGTCCCTGTTTCCGTTTATGACGGTGGCCTCCTTTCTTCTGCGCTCGGGTCTCGGAGAAGCCGCGGGAAAACCGTTTGATAAGGTGTGCGAAAAGCTGTTCAGGCTTCCGGGCGTTTTGGCTCCGGTTATTATTATGTCGCAGATAGGCGGATTTCCCATAGGCGCAAAAATGACATATGAATTGCTCAAGAAAAATGCGATAACCGAAAACGAGGCGCAAAGAGCTTGTCTTTTTTGCATAAACGCGGGCCCCGCCTTTGTGATAGGGACGGTTGGCTCGGAGATGCTCGGAAGCGTCAAAGCCGGCGTGCTGTTATACATATCTACTGTTTCGGCATCATTTTTTACCGGTATCTTTTCAATGGCTCTGTATGATAAAGCGGCGGAGGAAAAGGGTAAAAGCGAAATTCCGGTTACACTTTGCGACCCTGTCGGAGCTTTTGTACGTTCCGTGGGCGACGCCACAAACGACGTAATAAAAATATGCGCTTGGGTAGTTATTTTTAAAACCGTATGCGACGGTTTATCTACCTTACCTATACCGCCCGGAGCTGCTCTTTTCTTTGAATTCATCCTCGAGGTCACAAACGGCTGCCGCGCCGCCGCCGGAAAAGCTCCGATACCCGCCTTGGCCGCAATAATATCCTTCGGCGGTCTGTCGGTACACTGCCAGATAATGTCGTATCTCAGATACACAAAGCTCAAAATGAGGTATTTTTACACGGCAAGAGCGGTATGTGCGTCTTTTTCGGCAATAATATGTATGGAGCTTTTAAAGGTCTTCCCATGCGAGGTATCTGTCTTTGCAACCGACAGCTCCGTAACTCCGGCAGCCTATTCGGTTTCCGTACCGGCTCTTGCGGCACTGCTTATAATGAGCGTGCTGCTCATCTTAGAGGTTGATTCGGATAAAAAAATGTGTTAGCATAGTAATACACAATGTAATCGGGGTGAAACGGATGAAGGATAAGATGCTTGGCGGAAACATTTCTCCGAAATGTGAATACTGTGAATTTTCAACGCCGACAAATGACGGCGATACGGTGCTCTGCCCCAAAAAGGGCGTTGTGTCAAAAGATTGGTACTGTAAAAAATACAAGTATGATATTTTTAAACGCGAACCGAAACTACACCCGACAGCGCCCGAATTTTCAAAAAGCGATTTTGAGATTTAACATAACAGCCGTCCGAGAGACAAAAGCAGTTCTCGGGCGGCTGTTTTTTCGATAAAAAAGCGAATATATACTTAAGAGATTGAAAAAGAGAATAAAAGTGATATACTATTATAATCAAAATTTCATTCAAAAGGAGCAACTATGAAAAAGTATTACGCTCTTTATAAAAAGCAATTTATCTTAGGGCCGGCGTTTAAGCTCGCCGAGGCCATACTTGAACTTTTGGTCCCGCTCGTTATGGCTAAAATCATTGACGTGGGAATCAAAAACGGCGATGTGCCATACATTATAAAAATGGGGCTTTTGATGGCAAGCCTCGGTATACTGGGCCTTTTGTGTGCCATAGTATGTCAATACAGCGCTGCCGTTGCCCAACAGGGAGTTGGCACGGAAATCAGAAACGATATGTTTAAAAAGATAAATTCCTTTGCACAAAGCGATATTGACGCCTTTTCTTCGTCATCGCTTATAACGAGAATTACAAACGACGTAAACCAGATACAGTCGGGCGTTGCAATGTTTATACGTCTTATGTTTCGCTCGCCGTTTTTAATAGCCGGTTCGCTTATTATGGCAATGAAGCTTGATCTTAAAATGTCAATAATCTTCTTTGCCGCAGGTCTTTTGGTCAGTCTTATTATGTACTATGTTCTGACTAAGAGCCTGCCGCTTTACAAGGTGATACAAAAGGTACTTGATAAGGTCTCGCTTGTTGTCAAGGAAAATCTTTCCGGCGTCAGAGTTATACGCGCATTTTCAAAAAGCAATCACGAAAAAGAGCGCTTTGGCGATAAGAATGACGAGCTGACTAAGATAAACTTCCGTGTGGGCAGCCTTTCGGCACTTCTGAACCCAATGACATTTGCCGTGATGAACCTCGCAATAGTAATTTTGCTGTATTTCGGTGGAAAAAACGTATATTCGGGCGAGCTGTCGCAGGGAAAAATAATAGCACTTATAAGCTATATGACTCAAATACTTCTTTCAATAATCGTATTTGCAAACGTCATAGTCGTATTTACAAAGGCACTCGCAAGCGTTCAGCGCGTTAAAGAAGTATTGGATGCCGAGCCGAGCATAAAAGATGACGACGCGGCATATCAAAACGGCGATGAAGCCGCTGCGGCGGTCGAATTCACCGATGTCAGCTACGCGTTCCCTAAATCCGACGAAAACGCCCTGTCAAACATCAGCTTTACAGCCGAGAAGGGCGAAACGATAGGAATTATAGGCGGTACGGGCGCAGGCAAAAGCACACTCGTAAATCTGATACCGCGCTTCAGCGACGTTAAAAACGGCAGCGTCAAGGTGTTCGGCCACGATGTGCGAGACTGTAAATTCGGGTATTTAAGGCACGTCATACATGTTGTACCGCAAAAGAGCAATCTTTTTTCGGGTACAATAAAGGACAACCTGCTGATGGGTGACCGCTCCGCCGATGACAGAGACATTGATTTTGCGCTCAAGGTTTCGCAAAGCGCGGAATTTGTATCAAAGCTAAAGGACGGCACAAACACCTTAATTGAGGAAAAGAGTAAAAATCTGTCGGGAGGCCAAAAGCAGCGTCTTTGCATAGCAAGGGCAATAATGGGGCACCCTCGGATATTGATTTTTGACGATTCATCAAGCGCGCTTGACTTCGCCACAGACGCAGCTCTGAGAAAAGCTTTGAAAGAAAACTTAAATGACACAACCGTATTCTTGGTATCGCAGCGCGTCAACACGGTAAAGAATGCCGATAAAATACTCGTTCTCGACGACGGTGAGCTTGTGGCAACCGGTACGCACAAGGAGCTATACAAAACAAATGAAGTATACCGCGACATTTGTCTGTCACAGCTTTCGGAAAAGGAGGTTGCCTCCGTATGAAAAACACAAAACGTCTCATAAAATATATAAGTCCGTTTAAATCCAATCTCTTCGGGGCGATTTTTTCCGCATTTGTCGGCATTGCGCTGTCGCTTATGGTACCCATTCTCATCGGTAAAGGCGTAGACTGCATAACGGCTAAGGGCGACGTCGATTTCGCAAGGCTTTTTAAGGTCGGCGCGGTTCTCGCGATATGCATTGTTGTTTCGGCGCTTTTCCAATGGATAATGACGTATAATTCAAATAAACTCTCATTTAAAACCGTTCAAAAAATGAGAACCGAGGTCTTTGAAAAGCTTACAAAGGTGCCGCTTTCATATATTGACTCCACGGCACACGGTGACATAATAAACACTGTTGTCACCGACATAGATATTGTCTCCACCGGTCTTTTACAGGGCTTTACCCAGATATTCTCCGGCATTGTGACAATACTCGGTACGCTGATATTTATGTTCACGATAAACTGGTATATCACGCTCGCAGTTGTGGTGCTGACTCCCCTTTCGTTTTTTGTCGCTTCGTTTATAGCAAAGCACGCGCACAAAAATTACGTAAAGCAGGCAAAATACCGCGGTGAAATAACCGGATTTGCCGCCGAGATGATAGAGGGAGCCGATATAGTAACAGCATTCAACGGCGAAGAGGACGCTTACCGTCATTTTCACGAAATAAACGAAAAGCTTAAGAAGGTCGGTACAACCGCGCATTTCTATGCGGCACTTACCAATCCCTGCACGAGATTTGTTAACGCCATGATATATGCCGTTGTTGCTGTTCTCGGCTCGATACTCACGGTAAAGGGCGGTATTTCCGTAGGTAAGCTCTCTTCTTTCCTCACATACTGCACACAGTATACAAAGCCGTTCAACGAAATATCAAGCGTTGTTGCCGAATTTCAGAATGCACTTGCAAGCGCCGAACGTGTATTCAAGCTTCTTGACTGCAATGATGAACCGTCGGACGATGGCGCAAAGGAGCTTAAAGCCAAAAACGGCACGGTTGAATTTAACAATGTTTCGTTTTCATACAGCAAAACCAAGCCGTTTATCGAGGGACTTAATATAAGGGCTGACAGCGGCAAAACAATAGCCATAGTAGGCCCCACAGGCTGCGGCAAGACAACGCTCATAAACCTTTTAATGAGATTCTACGATGTCACCGACGGTGAAATTGACATAGACAACGTAAATATAGCCTCTGTCACGCGCGACTCGCTGCGTTCCGGATTCGGAATGGTTCTTCAAGATACCTGGCTGTTTTCCGGCACAATATTTGACAATATAGCTTACGGAAAGCCCGACGCCACACGCGAGTAGGTAATTGAGGCGGCAAAGGCGGCTCACGCTCACAGCTTTATAAAAAGGCTCGAAAACGGCTATGACACTTTTATCTCGGAGAGCGGAGATAACCTCTCGGAAGGTCAAAAGCAGCTTTTGTGCATAGCACGAGTAATGCTTACAAAGCCGCCTATGCTTATTTTAGACGAGGCCACAAGCTCAATTGATACAAGAACCGAGGTCAGAATACAGAAGGCGTTTGCCCTTTTGATGGAGGGCAGAACAACGTTTATCGTTGCACACCGCCTCTCCACCATAAAAAATGCCGATGCAATTCTTGTAATGCGCGACGGGAAAATAATCGAGCGCGGACGTCACGATGAGCTTATAGAGCAAAACGGATTTTACAAAAAGCTCTATAACAGCCAGTTTGCCGTATATTAAATCCAGACAGAATAATAAAAAAGCTCCGCGGTTAAGGTCACAAGCCAAAACTGCGGAGCTTATTTTTTTGTTTACTTGCCGAGTTTAATTTTTACAAATTCCTCTATGTACTTTGCGGTCTTATCAAAGCCCGCCGACGAGCTGTTTATACACAGGTCGTAGTTTTTGAAGCTGTCCCACTCGCGGCAGGTATAGTAGCGGTAATAATCGCTGCGATGAGCGGCTATCTTTT
>ENA-ORSF01000326-ORSF01000326.1-human-gut-metagenome-genome-assembly--contig:-NODE-326-length-15346-cov-3.08319_pt1 | contig 15346 bp, 10 predicted proteins | sample MGYA00242188_ERZ509155 | MGnify/ENA primary metagenome ERZ509155 (study PRJEB26280, sample SAMEA2338656) | human gut metagenome | biome: human gut; feature: human-associated habitat; material: faeces...
GACCTAAAGTTTGACTAGCAGATTCAACACCAGTAGAAGCTATTCTATCGAGAGCTTGATTCTGTGAATAACGAATACGTGGAGTAATAGCACGATTGACTTGTCCTATTGCTTTATTAACAGCACGTAACTGCATGAAATCAAAGAATACGTTACCTGCGTTATAACCAAAGTTACGCATAGCTGCCTTATCTGCAACTATAAGAGCAGCTTCTTCTTTAGTTCTTTCTTTAGCTTCACTTGCAATATCAGGATTGTTATCTAACCAATTCTGAAACTCTTCATCAGACATTCCAGTAAACAGAGACAATGCTTCGCCTTCTATTTGTTCTGCAACACCACGAGCTTCTTGATAGTTTTCACCTAAACGTATACCAATGGCTGTAATACCGTCATTAGCTAATATCTTTAATCTATTAGCACGATATACATTATCTAATTTAGTAGCCTTCTTTGCCCAATTCATTGCACGACTTACTTTAGAACTACTACGTCCTAATGCTGCAACTCCTTTACCAACAGCTCCAACTCCTTTAGTTAATAAAATACCAGGAATCATTAAAGATAGAGAGCTAGCAATACTTGGAACCTGACTAAAGAACCAACCTGAAAAGTCATTCATATCAAATGCTTTATTAGGGTTCTCACGATATATAGGAAATAAATCGTCACGAACATAATCAGATATAGTATCGCCAGCTCTTGTAATAAAGTTACTAAAAGGTTTATCATCTAGTATTCCAGCAGTGGCTATATCTATTAGCATACCCATACCTCCAACAGTATCACCAATAACAGTACCAATAGTTTGTCCTAAAGCATTACCTGCCTGTTTCCAAGCTGATTGATTCTTAGCACGTAGAGTTTCTAATTCTTCTCTACTTCGATACCTATTAGGTTCAGCACCATACTTAGCTAATGAATGATAATCTTCCTCTGTACCAGTAAATACTTCTTTACCTGTAAGATTACGAAACATAAAATCACCTTGTGCAGCAACATCAGGTTTATATTTAGTAACAGTAGGAACATCATTAGCCATATTAACAGAATTAGCCCCACTAGTTAGTGGAGCTTTTTCTACTGATATATTATCAAACATGTTTGGCATACGCTTACTTCATTAAGTCGTTCATTTGATTAAGTATAACTTGACTAGGAGTTTCACCTGTAAGACTAGAGTACATTCGATTAAAGAATTGAAATACTTGTCTCTTAGTATCTATATCTAATTCATTTAGATTACCAGTAGCACCTGCCATTATCATAGCCTTCTGCATAAGCGGACGAGCAATCACTTGTTGCTCTTCTATGGGGGAATTTGCAATAGAACCATTTCTAGCACTAATCAAATCTATATCTTCTTTAGCAGGAGCAAGAACAGCATTAGCTTGATTGTTTTGAAGCATACGTTCAAATAACTCACTTTCAGTAATTTTAATTACAAGAGAATCACTAGCATCGAGTATTTGATACAGGTTGCCATCAGTAACAGCTGAATAACTACCGTCTCCAAATTCACTATCTGATAAACGATAACCTCTTTTAAGAGCGTTATTGTACTTAATAGAATTGAGAGTGTCCCATGCTTTAACAGCAGGCAAAGATTTAAATCTCTCTATCTCATCATTAAGTACAGCACCTGTAATCATATAGTCTCCGGCTACTGCGTTCTGTATTCTATCTTCCATATCAGAATCAGGATTCTTACCAACATTCTTACCTGTCTTTACAGTATAAGGAATATTTAAGAATATACCATATTCACCAGTAGAAGCAGAACTACACCAACCGTTATTAATATTCTTCTTCTTAATTTGTGCTTGAATAGTTTGCATGATAGCATCTCTATCTCTACTATCTTCAACAACTTCAAGAACTCCTTCTTCATTACGTTTCTTAATAACTATACTTCCTGGATTAGCAATACTAACCATATTCATAACCCGTTCATTATAGTCTTTTAGTTGTTCAGATTCAAAGCCCTGACCTAAAGCAACAACATGAGGCGGTAAGTCAAATACTGCTAAGTCTACATAAGTAGGAGGAAGAGTTTTAGATACTCTTTCAGTCGCAGCATTAGATATTTGTGCAGCTTTCTCATATACATAGGCTATTGAGTTTTTATCACTTCCGGCAGTTGTTATCTCTCCACGACCAAGTGCTCTAAAGCCAGCCATAAATGCAGTGACTTCACTACCATAATATTTATTACCATGATAGACTTCATCAGCCCTAGTAAATGATTTAGGTTCTACACCTTCATTAGTAAATCCAATAGGATTAACTTTTAATACTTCACTTATTTCAGGAGCTAAACGAGTATAAGCATCTTTACTAATACGAATATATTCTTTATCCCCTATTTTAGAGAATGATACATCTTGTCTAGTAAGACCCATATTAACTCTTAGTTTAGATATAATAGCAGCCTTACTAACTTCGTTAATAGGATTAACAAGAACTGTATCGAAACTATTACCTTGCGAATCTGTGAATAACTTATTCATTCTATTAGCATATTCACGTTGCATAGGATTATTAGTATCTGCCATATTTCCATTACTAAGTCTCTTACCTAAGAAATCAGATGCAAACTGTTCATCTTGTGTAAGATGTCCTTTCATAGCATCTAATCTATTATTAGCGTTATTAATACCACTATAATAATTATATGCTTCATCCAATGCTTGCTTCTTAGCTGTATCAGACAGATTGCTATTATTAGCAATACTTGACCTTAATTGAGCATACGCTTTATCTAATGGAACAGATTTAGATATTCCATAAGTAGCGAACATATTGGCTAATTGACCATTAAGTGTATTTAATTGTGACGCGACCTTAGCAGGAGTATCAGGCTCTACTTTCTCTTTACCACCAATTGTTCGCATAGAAGGCAATAATTCAGGTTCTTTACCTGTCTTAGGTTTAGCAGCAGCTTTACGTGAAGCAGCTAATAGATTAAATCCTAATTCAGGACTAATTCTACTTTCAGTTCTACGATAAGCAGAAGCAGCATATCTAGGAGCAAATAGATTCTCTTCAAATTCTCTCTGCGACATAATAGTTCCGTCAGGCTTAGTAACAAGATTATTCTTATTACCTTTATTAGCTTTCCAAACATTAACTTTATAGTCTTGTTCAAGAGAAGCACGAGCACCAGGAGTTTCATTTAATGCAGCTTCAAATGCAGCACGTATCTTTTCCTTAGATAACTGTTGAATACCACTGGAAGTTTTAAGATAAGGAACATCACCAGCAGCAATATTTCCTCGACCTTCTTTAAGATTACCTTCTGCATCACCCCATACTAACTGTTCGCCTGAACTAGAATCAACACCAACAGTAGACAATACTTTCTGATATAAAGTATTATAATCTATTTGTTCAACAGGACGATAATTAGGTTGGAATTGATTGCCGCCTATTATTTTGCCTGTTTCATCTGTTTGGTCTTGATAATTATATTTGTTCTGTTCCAATGTATAAGCCTTAACATCTCCGTCATAAGCATCACTATTAGTAACTTCATCTTGGAATTTTTTAAACTCTTGTTGATAACGCTCACGACCAATAAGTCCTGGATTACTAGCAACTTCTCCGGCTAATCTTCTTGCAGTAGTCAATGCAGTAGCATAACTACCTTCTTGAGCACTTGCTTCTATTTGAGCATTAACATCTCTCGAATATTTATCGAGCCACTCATTTTCAGCTTCGTTTAATTGCTTATTAGCAAGAAACGTTTTAATCTGATTACTAGTTTCAATAGCAGTATCATGTTTCTGTTGTAGAGTATTTAACGTACTATTGTAAACATCTAAAGGAGCGGCAACCCGCTCCCTCTTTTGATAACCAGCTGTTCTAATATCTATCGGCATAGTTATATTATTTATAGTTAAGCAATCTTTTTCTTACCACCACATCTGAATAGACTACTACGTACTTTACCCAATCTACCTTTATTCTTATCCATCAATTTTAAGAATAATTCCATTTGTTCAGGATTTGCAGACATTATAGCGGCAGTAGCATTTTCTTCTGAACGTCTCTTATCCATACCTAATTGATAATCTCTAACTGCACTAGTAAGACCTTCAATTATATTAGTACGATTATTAGCTCTTGCTTGAATCTTTTCATTTTCTGTTTGAGTAACTACATTATCATAAGCGTTTAATACTTGATTGTTTGCAGCTTCTACTCTTTGACGATTAAGAGCATAACGATTGAGAAGGTCTGTCTCAACATTCTCTTTCATACCTCTTAGTTTATTACGTTCGAGAACTCCACGATTAGCTAAAGATTGAATACGAGCAATCTTTCCTGACGAACTAGAAGTATTAGAATCAATAATTCTAGCCATATTTCTTTCAGAATCTCGACTTTCAGCTAATTGTGGATTTATATTATAAGTAGTTCTCATCCTTGCAGGAATTATAGTTCTAGGTCTAGTAGGAGCTTGAATATTATTAATACTGTTCTTATTAGTAACACCACTTATAATATTACCTAATGCTCCAATACTAGCACTAATAGCTTCTCCACCTATACCGCTCATAAAGTTTCCAAATCTACTAGATTTAGATAATGGACTAGTACTAGAACTAATAGAAGCTCCAACAGGTTTACTTGGAACTACACTATTAGTCTTAACAGAATTCATATTAGCTTTAGTCAAAGCATTAGGAGCAAAACTGCTACTATAATCCTTTTCTAAACCAAAGTTATTATAGTTATCCTTTAATAATCTTGTTCTAGAACCAAGAACTGATTTCTTCAATTCAGGATATTTCTTATATACCTTAGCTCTCACATCAGAACGACCATGAAGTCCAGCTAATCTAAGAGCATCACGAGCATCAGCTTTAGTAGGAATAGGATAACTACGACCACCGCCTGCAAAGTCTTTAGACTTAACACTAGGATAAGGTTTCTTATCTGAACCGTAATCTTTCTTACGAGATAATCCTCCTAGCTTTTTCTTACCAGTTATTGTTCTCATATTTCTTTTCTTTTTAGTACCGTCATCGTTAAGACCATTTCTATCTTTAAATGACTCTTGAGCATTAAATACTTTAGAAGGCTTAACACCTTTCTGAACTAATTCAGCCGGACTATTACCATTAAGTATAGGTTGAGCACTGAATACTTTAAGTTGCTTAGGAGTAACTTGCACTACTTCACCGCCTTCAGCTTCAACACCTGTCTTACCTGCATCAATAACAATACCTCCAGTATTGTGTTTACGTCCTTTAAGAAGAAACGAATCTTTCTTAATAGGAATAGCAGTACCACCCTCGACAATACGTAATTCAGTTCCTTTATGGGGGAAGGTTCGTACTTTCCCACCCTTAGATAAGTATTGGCTTAAGAACTGTGACCTCTCTTCTTCGGACATCATGTTCTCATTTTGAGCACTGGCTAAAGCCTGATTGTCTTGTAGGTTTTGAAGACGCTCTTGTCTTAACCTTTCGGCTTGTTCAGCTTTCTTCTTCATACGATTGCCTATGATACCACTAACAATACTAGTACCAACAGAAATCGCAGTACCTATAAATGCTTTAGGTCTTTGTTCATTAATACGTTTCATTATTCTCTATATTTATTAACATAACATTCAATCTTCTTAATCTCTATCTTAGCTGTTCCGTCATTAATTACAAAACGCACACCTAGATATTTACCATTAATAAGATTGGATTTAAATGGTTCGTAATTCTTATCAACATCAACAGTCAATTTACCAGTAAGTCTATCTATTGGATAATTAGTAACTACTTTGTTTAGAACACTACGGAAATAATTATAATTCCATTTACCATGTTCATAATAAGGTTTAGCTGTATCGAAAGTATTACGTTCATTAACAGTAATATCTTCAAGTCTACTTATCGAAGTATTACTAAACAATAGTATCTTATTACCTGCAAAGTTAATGTCGTTAGCTTTATATAAGTCATAACTTATGTAGTTAAGTACTTTAATAGTATCGTATTCAAGATTGAATAATACATCGATTACCATAGTATTATTATTGCCTCCTACATAGAAAGGATTCTTATTAGCGGCTATCTCAAAGTCTTTATATTTAAGATAACTCAAAGGCTTTACAAATCCTAATTGACCTATAATATTCTTCTTGTTGAAGGAACTAATATACAAATTAGTTTTTGTATTATAAAATCCTCTACATAAATAAGTATGTACACTTATCCAAGTATTAGTGACGAAATTGTAACTAAGGGTAAAGTCTGAAACATCCCCCATAAAGGAACAAATCAACCGATTATTCTCCTTATCCATTCCCATTAGTATTTGAGTATTACTAGTTAAATACTCATCTAATATAGACTGTACTCCGTCACCTAAGTCATTTAGATTCTTCTCATCAAATCTATATAACCTCTTCTTACTTCTGTCTAAGAATATATAGCCAGCTTCATTACATACGTATGCTTCAAAATCTTGTAGACCACCATATCCTTTTTCACTAGTAAATACCTCTTGATAATCAATATCAAAAGCATCAGGCATTAACATTTGAACATCTTTGTCTTTAGTATAAAGCGTATTATCTCTATTAAAGATAAACATTGAATGTTCGCAATGAGCTATAAGATAAGTGCCAATACCAATAACGTTAATGATATCACCTTTATTTTCGCTAATTATCTTATAAGCATTAGGTCTAAATATTCGCCATTTATTCTCTACTGATTCATCACTAATAACATCGCTTCTACGAATAGTTTGACAGTATTCTGTAACAAAGTTACTATATAATAATTCATTATAATTAATGAATTTCTTACCTGCATAATCAAGATACATACTACTTATTTCAAATGTATCATTGATAGTAGTAGGTAATAGATGAATCATACGAACATTCTGAACGAAAGAATTATTATCAGTATGAATAGTATAGTATCTTTCATCAGGAGCTGTTTTAATAGTTTTAGCAAATAATGGATATAGCGAATAATAATTAAGAATTATTCTACTTATAGGAGTATTACCTACTCTTTCACTATCCCAATGTACTCTAGGGAAATTAGGATAAAGATTAGTATTATCCGTAGCTTTTTTAGGTATTGGGTCAGTAGTATCATAGTATACACCATTACGATTAAATGCATAAATACATGCTGTCATAAAGTAATAATTATAATTATAGATATAATCTTCATAACCATAATTATAAGTATCTCCTGTTGAACCAACATACTTAATATAGCCAAGTGGAATAAGATCTTTATTCTCCGACATATATAAGTTATCACTTATATTAAGTAATAAGCTATTTACATAACCTCTACCATTTGCAGTATAGAATCCTAACTTTAATGACTTATTCAAAACAAGATTAACAACAGCTTCTCTACCTGCATTATTATCATCTTTGCTATCAGCCATTATAATAGTAGAGCTTTTAACAGCTCTAATATCTCCAAATTCTTCTGAAGGACTAGATTGATTAAAATCAGTATCACTACTATAATAGTCAGTAAACATAGGACCTTTATAAGCATTACCCATAGTATAACGACTATCGGTAATAAATATATTACCAGCACCTGACTTCTTTATAATATCAAATTCAGGATAATAGAAACGAATATTATTAACTTGTTCATTAAATGCAGTATTAAAATCATCATCTCTACGTACAGGAACACCTTCACTAACTAATATAGGTTCTGTCTTTTCATAAGATATAAAATATCCTACGAACTCTTTTCTCATAGGTATGTTGTCAAATAAGAATTCTATCTGATGAATTCCTCTGTAACTAGGATTTCTAGTTCCTCTAAACATACGATTGCCATTATTGTTTTTATAAATAGCAATACCCTTAGAATTATATTTAGGAAATATATTACAGAATCTTACATTACTAATGCTATCAAATATATTAACTACATCGTGTGCATTATTAGTATTAATATTACCATATTGACTTTTATAAGCATCAAATTTAGTCTTAATATCAGATATTAGAGTGTCTTCATCTATATCCATTGTTAGTGGTGTATTACCTTCATTAGCTGTACCTAAACTAATAGTCTCTGAATAACTCATAGTATTAGGAATATTAATACCGTCAGTAATATTACCATTAGGATATACATAATGTACAAAGAAGTTATATACACATTGATTAATTGCATACTTAGCACAATCTGAATAAAATTTTGTATCTTCAGGTTTAGTTTCACTATCCAATATATTAGGAGAAGCAAATCCGAAAGCATAACTAATATAACCTCCTTCAGGACCACTAACACGAAGTTCTTTATACTTATCATTATTATGTAATTCAAGGAACTCGCTACCACTAGAACGAATACCACCTTCGCTTATTGCTAATACATTGTCTTTACCAAAAGTAGGAATATCAAGAAGTAAACCGTCATAATTACTAATTCCGTCAAGATTAAACTTCTTATTCTTTTGGAAACAAATATATAAGTTACCTAATACTCCTTCATAGGCTTTAGTACTTTCAACACTTACTCCATCATAAATAGTATAATTTTCATTACCTGTGTAATCATAAGTAGAAACAGCTCTTAGATAATTTATAAATGGAATAACTATCATGAACTCTTTCTCGGCAGTTATAATAGTTTGATTCCCTTCTTCTACTGTTTCTTTAATATAACCAACAGGATAAGCCTTTAAGTCAGTAAATGTTTTAGTAGAACTTAAATCTGCACTAAGACTACTTATAACATTAAAGTCAACAGTATAACTTTCATCAATATTGAAATCGTCATCTGTTGGTTCTCTATCTACTTTCCATTTATATACTGTTTCATGTATTCCTTCAATTTCGTTAATTAAATCTTGTGTAAATTTATTTTCATTGTTGAAATTAACAGATAGATTAGGAAATAATTCATCTATTGTATGTCTACTAGTTTCGCCTTCACTATTAATAATTAAAATAGCATCTTCTCTACGATGCCAATAACTATCGTCTAATCTACTATATTTAGTAGCAAACATAAACTTATTCTTAGATACATCATATGCAATTCTAAGTTTATCTCCTTCGGTTAATCCTCCTTCAGCTTGTGTCTTAACATCATTTATTGCTCCCGTAGGATTAATTGTTTCATATTCATCAATAGTATATATAGTTGAATTAGGAAACTTAGCTTTAATAATATCTAATACTCCTCCATAGTCCACATAAGCTGTTTGAAAAGAACGTCTAAATTTCATTCCTTTATCAACAGGACTTCCAGTAGACATATCGTATATTTTATAATAAAAGTCAACAGGATTATAACGGTCGTATTTTAATTTATATGTTTCTTCCCCAATAGTAACATCTCCTAAGTAAAACCACATAGGTTCGATAATTTCTCTAGTATCTATATTTAAGTCAAATTCTTCAATTGATACTACTTTAAAGTCAGTATTAAACTCTCTTTGAATATTAGGAGCACTATAAGAAGTACTAGTAAACAAATCATTAGTACGTCCATATCTTACATAAGGATGACTTACAAATCCTAAATTTACTATACTAGAATATTTATCAGGATATATATCATCATAGTAAGTACTTCCGTATCTACTAAATTCTAGTATATACCAATCTTTATCATCGGGTTTAACAACTACGGCAGTAGCAGCTTCATATAGATTATCTGTATTTTGATAAGAAACGTAGAATGGAGTAGAATGACTATCGTAACCACTATCTTTATAGAAAGCTCTAATAAAGTCTTGAGATGAAATCATTAAACAATAAGTACCATAACTATTCTTACCAATACGAGTAAGAAAGAACTTTCTAGTAACTTCTTTATATTCACTACCGTCACCATAAGCACGTCCTTTAATAGTTACTACATATCCTTTGCTAATATCAAATGTTCTAGGATTATTAACTATTGACGAAGTTGCAGCTCTAGTAACACTACGTCTCATTATAGATTTATTTCCGATAAAATCTTTAACTCGAACTTGTATATTACTAGTATCAATAGAACTTACAAGACTATTAATGTTTTCTTCCTTATAGTTAGCTACATACAATCTATTGTTATAGTTACATAAGGTTTTTACATTATATAAATTAAAGAAAGAACTAGTAATATCATCTAGACTAAATGTTTCGTTATAAACATCGTCTATCGTGATTCTACTAGTTTTAATATCTATATCAGAAGTATTATATACTTTAGTATCTCCCTTTTGAGTATTAATTATATAACCTATTTGATAAGCTGTATAATTAAGACCTGAATTATCTATTTGTAACCCTAGTTCGATATTTAAGTTTACCTTTTCAGTATTTAGATTAGTATCTTCTTTAAAAGTAAAGTTTCCTATCTTATAGTTAACAGAGAGATTACCGCTACTGTCGTCATAGCCAAAACTATTATCTTCGATAGTAGTTTGATTTCCTTTATCCCATACTAATACAGGAGTTCCAATAGGAAACCAACCAGTATAATCGCTTCCTTCTTTATATCTAATAAAGAAATTATATATTCCTTTATAGATAGCACTACCTGATACTAACTTGGAGTTATTAAGATTAGTCTTAGGGATATTAGGAACTAATGTATATTTAATATCGCTTCCACCTTCTAGGTAATTAGGTTTATTAAGATTAATTATCTTTAATGGAACTTCTTCATCAGAATTAAGTTCAGTAATAGCAACAATTAATTCATTATTCACATTATAGGTATATGTACCTATAACTTTACCGCCTTGATAATTCCAATTAGTAGCAACTTCCGTAATAGCCTTAGTAGATTCTTTATATCTTCTAATCTTACTATTATTAGTAAAGATGACTATTTCATTAGAGCAAGAGATAACACCGACTATCTCTTCATTTTTACTTAATGTTATAATTGTCTCGATTGACTGTTCGTTCTGAATAGAATTACCGTCACGAGAAACCATAGCATTAACAGCATGGGTCATTGAACCATTCTTAATGGATTCATAACCTCCGTCTTTGTTTAACTCCTTAACTATCTCCATTAGTCTCTAGGTCTAAATGTTGCATTATAAAAGAACGACGCCCAACCTTTATAGGCATTAGCATCTTGATTTTCATTAATAACAGAAGCTCTTGCTCTGTCACGAGAATCTCTCCATAATAAATATGGATTAACTGGCATAGCACCTTGTAGAGAATATACTTGATGTTTAAGTCCTCTACTTAGTAACTTCCACATACAAAACCATTCAAGAGCTTCGATAAGTTTTCCGTTATCAGGTATAACAGGAATATTACAATGAAAAGTATCACTATATACAGTCTTAACTGTAAGATAGGATACTTTAACAACATCTGTATCAAAGTTTAATTGAATAGCATTAGCGTCACGAAGATAAACGTAATTACGTCCTTCATAGCTTTCAGGGTCTACTTCAACAGTACGCTTACTTTCTCGTTCCCTAGATTTCTCTCGGTCTTGAGTGAAGTATTCAGTAGTACCTGAAGAGCAACCACAGTTTCCTTTCTTTATGGGGGAAACCTCACACCCGTCTGCATACACTTTAAATGCGTTCATACAACATGGGAAATAAGCAACTCTATCAACAACTTCAATAGTAGTTTCCTTTTCTTCATATTGAAGAATACCCATTTCATTCATAGCATCTATACACCAAGCACCAACTCTAGGTATATAATCGCTACTCATAATATTGAAATCATTATCAAGTCTTGCGATAATAGTTTCTATTGAAGATAGGTTTTTGTTCATTGTTTCTAATATATTTTTGAGTATAACTTGGGTCAAACTTAGAAATAAGAGAGACACGATTGTTAATATCAGTATCAAGATTTATTATATCTTCTACACTATGACATTTTGCAAGTAGTTCAGCATTTGTAACATTCATGTGATTATTTATACCACAAAACTTAAATACTGTCCTATTCTTAACTGCACCGTCAATCATAATAACTCTACAAGACCAATCCGAATTATTATAAGATATATATTTAACACCGTCATATTCCTCTCCTTTTGCAATAGCTTCAAGATGTTTCTTTTTATTATAAGGCGTAAGTCCTTTAATAATAAGTTCTTCTTTATTTCTTCTAGTTTCTACAAAGTTAATACGTTTTCTATGCTTAATAACTTTACCGTCAGCAGTAATATGTGATTCAGTTCTTTTTACTCTTTCTATAATAAGGCAACCTATTTTCTTCTCAAACTTATAAATCTTTCCTCTCAATACTTGCCTTCCTATTTCTCCAAAGAACAGGTAACAATACTTTTTGTATTGTTCTCTTGTAATTAACTTACGCTTCTTTAATACATCTTGTCTTATCTCACAATCTTTTATCTTACGAAGCACTCTAAAGTATTGCTTTAGATTACGGTAAAGATTGCCATATCTTAATTGTTTTACATCCGTAAACTTAACATACTTCTCATCTATGGCTTTCTCCATTTTTTGATTAGTATCTAACTCATCTGTATTCCATTCCCAGTAGTTATATACACATACATCAAATATGGCTTCAACAGCATTTCTATTTTGTTCAATAGAGTATTTAATTCGATAAAGCAAAGATTTATATCTGACTATATTGTGAGACACAAGGTCGTACTCCTCTTCACTTGTCTCTATAAAATGTGTATACATATTACGTATGTCATATCTATCTATTGCATTTACTTTCATACTTCTATCTGTTGTTGGTTTATATCATCTTTAACTGGAACTTCATTAGTTACTCTCTCAACATTAAGTAGATTACGTTTATAGATTACATCTTTAATACGTTCTACCATATCTTCAGGAATAATAAATTCATCATCATTATCAATACTTGATTCCATTTTTTCATTAGTTTCAATTGGAATTTCAGTAGGTATCTCAAACGGAGATTCAATGATAATATGACCTAATGGTTCAATAAGTGGATTACCATTACTATTAACATATAAATAACCATTGATATAATCATAACTTAAACTGGTACACATTCCTGGAAGAGCTTTATAAAATTGAGCATTTGCTTCCTTAATAAATGGAATAGCCATATTATCATATCCAACAGTACGAACACTAACAAATGGTAAATTGTTATCAAGACGAACTGGTCTAGGAACTCTATTCTTACTTCTCTTAACTTTATACTTAGTACTAACAAGAGTTTGGAATATATCTCCGTCAGGAACATTAATTAGACTTATCCTGTATCTTTGCATTAATATCTTATCGACATTAGCGTGACGTTGATAAGTCTGACGTATCTGTTCATTGAACGTATGAATAACTGCACTACGAATAGTTTGTCTTGTAGTAAAGTTATTCGGCTGATGAATAGCATGAGCTATTTCAGATACAATTTGATTTAACGAACTCATATCACTATTATTTTGAATTAGTATTATAACAAATATAGTTATTATATTGGTATCGACAAGACTTTTACTAATAATTTTAATTCAGCACTTCTATCTAGCTTGCTAGCTAGCTTACAGATATTCGCGTTGTAAACATTTTTATACAAGTGACACATTTTAAGACCCGTGGTGGCACGCAATACTGTCGGATAATAGTAAGTTAAGGAAAGGTACTAAAGTCCTATGGTGAGCTTCTATGAAAGCGTAGGAAGGTGGGACATACTTTTATTCCCCCATAAAGGAGCGTGTATACTGAAAGAGCCGACTATCTCTAGTCGACTCTCACTTGTTAATCTTACTAATAGTACTTACTTTGGATATTGATTAGGTTCATTATCTTCAACTTCTATAAACTTTCGATAGTCTATATTGAAGAACGCCAATATTGGCTTCATAATCCAGCTCCAAAATACGAAGCTAAGAATAATAGAATTAAGTACTACCTTAACATCTCCTAGCTTTAATGAGAAGTATATTACTCCCATTATTAAAGCACATACTAGAGTTATTACTCTTTTATTCCAAGTACTTACTACTTTGTTTCCATTAAGTTTGTCAACTAATTTAATTACTAGATACGCTAGCACATTTACACAGATTACAAACGCAAAATCAAAACTAGTAGCCGTAGTACGTAGAATCTCACTAAGTATATTCCCGAAGTCCATATTACAGCAAGAATAACAAAGTACCAAGAATAATAGTTAACAACGCACCTCCTACTCTTATGTAGGTAACAACTTTTGCAGGAAGAACACTAGTAGCTTCTTTCCATACAAACGCTATAATAGTAATAGCTATTACAGCAACAAATAACACTTTCATTAAGATTCCCATAAGCATTAAGTTTTATATTACACAACAAATATAAAACTTTATTTTAAAAAGAAAGAGAGACTACTATTATTTAGTAATCTCTCTTTAGGAATATAACAGAACTTGTATTACTTCAACTCGTTGAAATACTTCCAGAGTTTATCTTCTCCAAAATCAACGTCATCAAACCAAAAGTCGATAGCACTCTCGAATATCATATCGTCAAAGTTTCCTTTACCGAACCACTTCTCGAATAACTTACAGTAGTCGTGATATTGAGCTTCGAGATATTGAATCTGTTCGTTAAGATTACCCGAATTAAACAACGGGTCACTACCACTTAATATAAATTGATTAACAGGTAACATAACTTATTCTTTAATAGATTTGTAATATTATTGAGCAGGAGTACTAGCCGTTTGAGTAAATCCACACGGCAGACAGCCATTGGAATTTCTACCGACAAGACCAGTTGTAGTAGGCTCATTAGGTAGACAAGTAACACCATAGATAACATTACAAGTCTTTTTATCGACATAATTGATACCTGCGGTGAACGCTCTCTCAATTTCACACTGGATGAGTTTATCCTGATAAGGACGAATAGCAGCGCCAACAGCAACTTGAGTTTTAAGCTCGTCAATCTGTGCTTTAAGAGCATCGTAATTATCACGTTGTCCTTTGTACAGGCTAAAGTCGGCATCAATCTGTGATTTATACAAACCGAACATTTCTCCGTCTATTACCTGACGGTCTTGGAAACGCTGACTCTGTTGTGTCAAAGCCCACTGATAAAGACCACCCTGTAAAGCAAGAGTATCTTCGCAAGATTTAGCCCATGCTTGGAAAGCAGTAGGAGCAGTACCATTTCCTGCACCAACACCGACTACGTTAATGTTTGTAGAACCGTCTCCCATAAGACCTGTACCAGTTCCGAGAACACCAGCAGAACGGCGATTACCAAATAAAGCCCAAGCTCCAAGAGCAGTACCGATAATACCAAGCGTAAGACCTGCATTAGCTTTACCGTTAACATCACGGCGACCGTACATACCGTCCATCCCTGCGCCATTATAGCCTTCAGGAACAACTTTAACTTTTTCAATTACTTACATAATAAA
>ENA-ORSF01000354-ORSF01000354.1-human-gut-metagenome-genome-assembly--contig:-NODE-354-length-14224-cov-8.01849_pt1 | contig 14224 bp, 10 predicted proteins | sample MGYA00242188_ERZ509155 | MGnify/ENA primary metagenome ERZ509155 (study PRJEB26280, sample SAMEA2338656) | human gut metagenome | biome: human gut; feature: human-associated habitat; material: faeces...
TTCTGTTTGTAATCAACTTTCCCCCTCACACGGGAATTTCAAAAAACTATTGAGGACCATATGTATGCTTGTTATCAATATAGTGGTTTGTGGATATACGGAAATAGTAAAGAAATCTTATGAATTACAGAAAAATCAGCTCTGTATACAGGAGCAGCTTGCCAAACAGGAGCTTTACTATCAGGATATCATTGCTCGTCAGGACGAATCCCGCGCACTTTGGCATGATATAAAAAAATACATGCTGGCAATGGAAAATCTGGTTTCTACGAAAACACGACCTCAAGCCGAAAGCCAGCTCTCTGCCTTAAAGAAAAAGTTTTCAAGCCTTGACCAAATGATTGATACCGGTAATTCCATTGTTGACGGTATCCTAAACTATGGCTCTAATAAAGCAGACAGTCTGGGAATCTCCATAAACTTTAATCTATGGCTGGATACTGACCTCAACATTTCGCCTGTTGACCTGTACATAATCATTGGAAACACTATGGATAACGCAATAGAAGCCTGCGATGCTTTTCCGGCAGGTCACAAACCCTCCATCTCATGTACGCTGCGCCAGAAAAATCATGTGCTGCTTTATGAAATATCCAATCCTATTCCACAGGTTTCCGTAAAAAAAGCCGGAGATATCCACGGATATGGACTTGAAAATGTCAAAGAATGTGTAAATAGAAATAGTGGTTTTATCTCTGTTAAAACCGAAAATGATATATTTTGTGTCTCTATAACACTAAACGTTTAATATGTCTTAAATCCGCGATATCACAAGCCTTCCATCCTGCACATCAACCCTGACCTTATTAGACTCTATCCCTGCTGCCTCAAGCATCTCATCAGTGAGTTTTATCCTGTGTGCCTTATCCAATACCGTATATTCCATTGCAGGGTGTTTCTTCAATTTCTCCGTACTTACCTTTCCGTCAGATATAAGCACTGTGCGGTCTACACGGCCTGCAAGTGCCATATCGTGTGTCACTATGATGATGGTTATACCAAGCTCTTTGTTCAGCTTATGAAACAGCTCATAGATTGTATCAGCAGTCCTTGTATCCACGGCTCCGGTCGGCTCATCCGCAAGCAGTATGTCCGGCTTATTTGCCAGTGCCACCGCTATCGCTGCGCGCTGCTGCTCTCCTCCCGATAGCTGAGCCGGAAGCTTATCCTTATGCTCCTGTAATCCCACTGCATTTAACAGTTTAAGGGCATAGCTTTTATTATTATCCTTGCGTTTTTTTATAATTTCTCTGTGTTTTAAATTATCGGTATTACCTGAATTTTCAAACATCATCACGGCCTCGACATTCTGCAGCACAGTCAGGTATGGGAACAGATTTTTGGCACTTTTCTGCCACACAAAACCTACTTTGTCCCTGCGGTATCTTACCATTTCAGCTTCTGAATATGTGGAAATGTCTTTTCCGTCAATAGTGAGCACTCCCGCCGTTGGTGTTTCCAGTCCTCCTATCATATTTAAAAGGGTGGATTTTCCGCTGCCGGATTTTCCTATTATCGCAAGCATCTCCCCTGTTTCCACCGTCAGGTCAAGCCCCTCCAGTGCCATCACCTTTTTATCGTCGGTCTCATATATTTTTACCAGTCCATCGCAGTTTATCATCTACTTTTCCCCCTTTTAATTTAAATTACTATGCCGTCACTAAGCTCAAACACTTCATCCCCCAGCTCCATCAGGTTCGGATCATGCGTGGTCATAACTATTGTGATGTCCTCATCGTCTATCAACTCACGGAACAATCGCATGACTTCAAATCCAGCAGCGGTATCAAGTGCTCCTGTCGGCTCATCCGCAAAGACCACCTTCGGGCGATGAACCACAGCGCGCGCTATCGCAACTCTCTGCTGCTCACCTCCTGATAACTGATCCGGCATATGATCCATGCGCTTTGAGAGTCCGACACGCTCCAGCAGCTCTGATACTCTGTCATGCATATTCTCATTTATCACATCGTTTTTTACATCTCCAATGTCATTATCCATATCAGTCAAATTCTTCCGTATCTGACGTTTATTTTTCGCAAGTCTAAGGGCAAATTCCACATTCTCATATGCCGTCATCGTGGGAATTAGTGCTATAGACTGGAATACAAATCCCATCTCATACCGCCTTAGTATTTCCCGGTCTTTCTCGGTCATCTGCTCGAGGTTTTTATCCAGAAACTGCACACTTCCATCTGTCGGCATATCAAGCGCACTAAGGATATTAAGAAGTGTGGTCTTTCCAGAGCCGGAACGCCCTTTTAAGATGGCAAGTGTTCCTTTTTTTATCTCCATGGATACTCCGTCAAGTGCGTGGACTGTTGTACCATCTCCCGCCTTGAAATATCTTTTTATATTTTGAGCAATTATCGCATTTTCCATATGTCACGACCTCATTTTTTACATGCTAACTATCTTCTCCAAGCCTTAGTGCCTGTGCTATCTTCATACTCTTAAGCAATCTGCTGATAACCACATAGCATACGGCTACAGCCACGAAAAGTACTCCTGCAAGCTCCAGCATATCAGATTGATAAATATATACATTTACTCCGATATTGTGTTTCTGCGGCAGATATATGATCGATATGAGCCTTACAAACATCGCTGTTGCAGTTATACCTATGCCTGCTCCCGCAAGAAGCGGCAGAAATGATAAAAATATCTGCTCGTTTAAAAGCATTGCTTTTACCTCTCTCATTCTCATTCCCATTGCGCGGTATATACCAAACTGCAGCTCCCTCTGTTTTAGTGTCATAACCCAATACAGCAAAAATCCTACTGAGCACACTATCAGTGAAAGTATAAAACTTAATGTAAACATACCGTTTGTGATCTGCACTGTGGCTGAGTTTTTATTCTCGTCTATAAGCTGCTGCGCGGATGTTAAATTTTTGTATATATCATCCACCGTTTTTCCTTTTGACAGGTTCATCCACACACTGTACGGTGTCATGCCGAACTTTTCCACAACCGTAGCATAATTTGCAACGATCAGGTATTTCTCCTGCTCGGTCACATTTCCTTCTGCATCTGTCTCATAGGTGTAACGCTCGTAGCCCGGAAAACCTTTTACTATGGCACATACCTTTGCATTCTCGGATGCGTAGATCTGATCATCATCGACAGCCTCCGGTACATACCTTGAGTAATTTAAGCTGTCACCAACTTTAAGTCCCATATCTTTTGCCAGATTTGAGGAAATGATGACTCCGTCCGGCTCTTTTGCCAGCTCATTCAGGTAATTGAACCAGTGCGCGTCATTAATATCATCATTTTGGTCACTCTGCAATTTCGCAGTCTCACCGAATTCTTTTGTGTTTATCGCCATAAGATATGCATCCGAAATCGAACCACTGCCTGCGGAAATGTCTACCCGCTCGTCCTCAAGCACACGCGTGACACCGTCACAGATGCCCTCATTTTTGAGCGACTCGTATTTACCGAAATCAGGCTCGTCATACATCCAGCTTACAGAGCCATCTTTATTCTTCTGTATCCTGAGTCTGAAATCTTCGTTGTATATCGCATCACAACCCACATTGTAGACGATCCGTTTTTCCATATTGCTGTTCATGGTGCGCGCCATATTCGCGTCAAAAATACCGCCAGCCACTGTCATGATAAGAAATACTGCCAGAAATCCCTGATTGTATCTGGTTCGTTTCAGCTGTAAAAATGATGCATACATTGCCGGAGAAAAATGCTTTTTAAAGAGCCTGTCCACAAGCAGAATAATAAGTCCGGTAAGTCTTACGCACAAAAGTGCCGCTGCAAATATAAAAAGCGAATTGTCCAGTATCATGACAGGATCTATGCTCCTGTTCTCAAGAACAGATATCGCAAGCGTACTCTTCTGCTTGTTGTAATTGTAAAGCAGATATGCTGACAGAGCCAAAAGTATAACGTCTATAAAGCATTTCTCCCAAAGAGGCTTTTTCTTTGATATTCGTTCCCTGCTGCGCTCTGATATGGCATCCTTTGATTTTTTCCACACCGGAACTGTGATAAACAGCACCATGATAACTGCCGCTGCCACCGCATAGACAAGCATCTGCCATACAAATTTGTAAGTGCCTATATCCTTTGCCGTAAATCTTAAAAATCCGTCTGTAGATGCGGCAGCCCGGCACATTATATATCCGAGTACTATTCCAAGTACACAGCCCGCAAACGCTATTATTCCCGACTGCTGCAGGTACAAAATAAATACCTGTAATTTTGTCGCACCGCGGCTTCTTAAAACAAGTATGTCATTTTCCTCGAGCGAAAGTATCTGTGCAGATATCATTCTTATAAATAAAATCAAAAGCACAAGACACGGCAGCTCCAACGCCCAAAGCATCAGCTTTATCGTCTTCTGCTGTGTAAAAAAGCGCTCCAGCGTATCACGGATGTTGTCATTGTAGAGCTTGTCAGCATCCTTAAACTGCTCCATATAACCGTCATAAAGTGAGGCATTTTCCGTGTTGATCTGCCTGTAATCCAGCATGAGAAAATCACTGTAGCTGATATTGTCCTCGCTGTAATACTGCATCATTTCGTCAAAAACATCCTGCGAAACAAATATCACATCGCCCATATCCGAAAGCGTCTTGGCCCAATATGGATCGTTTATATCTTTTTCACGGCAGATCTGTGATATGACGAAAGAAATTTCCTTTTTCCCACTGCCATCAGGTACATGTAAATAGACTTTTTCACCTGCTACAAGTCCGTAGTGATCCATTGTCTTTTCGCTTATGCTGCACTCGAATGTGGCTGTGTCAGACTGAGACTTTACAACCTCAGCGTACTCCGAAAGTTCCGGCAGATATCCTATTGTAAAATAATTGTTAGGTCCTCCAAACTCTGTATCTGCGCGTCCGCCTGAGAGTGTGATAAGCAGCTGTGAGGAAACCTTGTTTATATCCACATATTCAGTCCACTTCTGCTCGTATCCTAACAGCTTATCAAGTACTGACTGCGAATCAGGATAATCTGCCACCGCATATGTTCCCTCGCGGCTCATCTGTGCAGGAAACTCATTCTGCTGTGTGGCATGATCCGTAAAAAGTCTGTCGAGTATCTGATTGCCCGCGCCCTTTTCAAACATAGGGTGGCACACAAAAAGTGCTATAAACAAAGCCACTCCCATAAGCAGACACAGATTTAACCATTTTCTGTTTTTTAATTTATTAATTACGAAGCCAAACATATTTCATCGCCCTCATCAATACCGTAAAGCACAAGTGTATTGCTGCCTGGTGTATAATCGCCCAATATTACCGGCTGCTTTACCACGCTGTCCCCATCAATTTTCCACACATAGTATGATATATCATCTTTGTCCATAGGATTGACCTGCTTGTGTATGATCGAAGTCGGCACCACTACCACCTTTTTAAAAGAAACATAAGAAAACTTTACAGCAGATGCCCCGGTCAGATCATCCGGTATTCCATTGTCAAGTTTTATATAAAATGCTGCATTTCCATATCCCGAATCTGTGTTTCCGGTAATATGCACACCTTTATCATCCTGATTTATATATCCCTTTTGAGCAACACTACCGTAACCGGCAAAACCGATACAGCTTCCGTAGATCGTTGTACCGTCCAGCTCAAGTGATACGCGCTCTCCCACATCTGCTATATTGTCCTTATATACTTTATAGCTATTGCTATCCTTTACCTGAACCAGCAGTACGTCCGTGGAATTTCCGGTTATCTGCAGGATATCTGAGCCTTCCTCCACATTATCTCCTGCCTTGACACTCACCTTTGAAACTTTTCCGTCATTTTTGGCATATACTGAAATATTTCCTTTGCCGTCATTTCCAGCGCTTATGCTGTCATATGCTAACTGTAGCCGGGAAAGCTGATAGGTGTGGTCTGCATTGGCAAGTTTTTTCTGCAGATCAAGCAGCTGTAAGTTCAATTTCAACTGCTGCTCTTCATATGCTGTATCCGGCTTTTCATCCTCCTGGTTATTTTCTTCTGCGCTGCTACCACCTTCAGATAAATCTTTTACCTGTTTATCGTAATCTGCGATCTTGTGCGCATAGGATTTATTCTCTGAGTCGATCGCATTTTTCGCCTCTGTTATGGCAGCTTTGCCCTCTCCGGTATCCACAACGTAAAGCAGCATCCCATTTTCTACCGTATCGTCCTGCTTCACATTGACAGAAACGATCTGCCCTTCATAATCACAGGTTTCGGTTATCGTCCCTGCGTCAGATCTGCTGTAGCGCACACCGTAGTTTGCTATATCAAAGTCAGACCTTGTTACCGTATATTTGCTGTACTTTGTCGGAACCTGATCTGTAGAATTATAGTAGACTAGCTCCCCCTCTTTTAAGCCCTCTGTGACCTGTGTATAGTTTTCATCAAACTCACCTGTTGTTATGATGCGTTTCTCGCGGCCGCCCTCATCATTTTTCACATAGACATATCTAGTATCGCCATCCTTATAGATGGAATCTTTTCCCACGACAAGTGCCTGATTTGCTTTTGTCTTTTCAAAATATACCGGATACATCTGTCCTGCCGTAAGAAACGGCTTTTCCCTGCTTTCCACGCACACATCCGGATAGCGGTTGTTTATCTTCGAAAGTACCAAAACCTCTGATGTATATTGAGACTCGGTGACATCATATTTTTCGCCATCGACTATCACATATTTCTTGTCATAATCGCTGTATTTGTACTCATTTATGGCTGTATCTTTTATATCCAGCACAAGGTCATCCGTATCGGAGACAATGACTATATTCTCGTATGCCGCAGCAGACCTTCCATATGTCAGCTTCTTAGTGTAAGTGACAAGACCGCTGTGGGCTGCCTTAAGCGTTCCATCATCAACAATCTGCTGATATAAAGCCATCTGTTCATTGATCTTTTGCACTCGGTATTCGTGAAGCTGCTTATCGTACCGTTCATTTTCCTGTTCTGTGGCAATCTGCGTATTGTAATCCTCTTCTGTGCTCTCTTTTTTCTCAATCTGTTCTGTTGAAAATTCGTCCGTATCCGCAGCCTGACTCTCCCATAATTTGATCTGCGTATCCGAGATCTGAGCGGATATCTCATATGTCTCATTCTCATGCGCCAGCGCATCATTACATTCCTGCAACTGTTTTTTTGCCTCATCCACATCACAGACAGCAAGCACATCCCCTACATTTACTGTATCTCCCGGCTCCACATATATCTGTGAAATGTTTACGTTGGCACTGTAGTAATTGCAGTAATCCCTAGGAACTGCGGTAGCCATCAGCACCTGTATGGAGCCAATCGTACCGTATTCCACAGGTCTGTAGGCTTCATTTAACGCTACAGGTTCTTCAAGCTCTGGTATACTGCTTTCTGTCATTTTTCCACAGCCGCCTGCCACAAACGATACACATATCCCCAGTACTGCCAGTTTTTTTATTGATAAAAGGTTTCTGTTCTTCACTGCAAAACCACCTCATCCCCGCTTTTAAGTCCTTCTGTGATGATCCGGTAGTCTCCCACCTGATCTGCGACACTTATCCATACCGCCTGTCTGTATCCATTCTCATCCAGTGTGTATACAAAATACCTGCCATCCTTCTCATGTACTGCGTCCTTTTGCACATACACAGCATTTTCTATAGCAGGGCGCGTCACTTCCATGGAAAATATCTGTGCATCCGATACTGCCGACATGTCCGATACCGGTTCAAAAACAACCTTTTTATCGTCCACCTCTTTTACCTTAAGTTCAAACTCTATATCAGATGCTGTTGCCGTGTATATATCACCTACATTAAAGTCATAACCTTCCGGTCTGTCAGCCTCGTAATTGCCGTTTCCGCTGATTTCTGTTATAAGATTGCTGCCCGGTTCAAAAACCCCCGCCAAAAGCGAATTGTTCATTGCTGTGATCGTGCCATCCTCGGATGCCGTGATCTGATATCTCGACAGTTTTTCCTCTGCCTCATCAAGATAAAGCTGCGCAACCTCTGTATCCTTATCAAGCTGGGCAATATCGCTTGAATAATCCTGAGTATCATCGATTTTCATAATAGCCCTGTAGTGCTCTGCCAGAAGCTTATTCTGACTGATCTGCCCGCTGTAGTCCTCAATCTTTTTCTGTATCTCCCCGGATTTAAAAGCCACCAGTATATCACCCTTTTTCACATGATCACCCACTGCCACATTTACCTTTTCGAGCGTAAGCTCCGTGTTTGTCGCACCATAGGAAAACCTGGTATAGCCCTGCGCGCTCAGACTGATGGTAGTCTGCGGTGTGAGTGAACCGCTCTGTACCGTAACTGTCTGGTATGATATTTTCTCGTAGGAAGCTCTGTCCGTCTGTGCAAGCTCCTTTTGTGCCGCCCCACATCCTGAAAATAAAATAGAGGTAATTGCAGTGGCAAGTGTCAAACGCCCTATATATTTTTTCTTTTTATTAATCATATATTTTCCACTTCTTTTCCAAAAAATATGAACCTGATCTATTATCTAAAAATGTAACTCCATGTATAAACTTTATTGCAGCCAATAACAGTATCTTATATTAGATCATCACTCCTTATGATCGTGCCGTCTATCGCATTCACATACACCGGATATCTGTCGTAGCCCTTATCCTGTTTTGACAGACACCATGCCGGAACATAAGTACATTTATCCTTGTCAGATGCATCCTTCAAACGGATATATCCGAGCTTTAGATTGTTGTAAGTGTGATTTTGTGTAAAATCATACTGATCTGAGTTTTTTGTCATGTCATCCTTGATGATCTCTTTAATAGTGTCCATTGACAAGAGTTCTACGTTTTTTGACTCATTTACAATATCAACCGGGTAAGAAACAGTAAATTCCGTCACTCCCTGATCCGTCACAATAAAGGAACTGCTGCCATATGGCATAAAATCATCATAGTTATCGAGTGTCTCCCATATATCCATATTCCGGGTGAAATCGAGTGACTTGCAAAACGCTATGCCATCCACACCCTCGCCATAATCTATGATATATCCCCAGGCTGTATCCTTTATGACGCTCTCTTTATCATCAGTTTTTACAGTATCATCACCATCCTCTATCACTCCTGCGCTCCACTCGTAGTCTGATGTTCCTATATATACCTGTGAAGCCCTGCCTAATTTATTTTGAAATTCTTCTGCCTTTTTTATAGCTTCGTCTTTTGATAATGCACACTCATTATCATATGAAGATGTAGTATCTCCACCTGTAGAGCCTCCGTTAAATCCCTCTACACCTTTCTCCTCTGCAAAGGATGGTGGTCCGTAATAGCCATACTCACTATCATCGTATAATGTCCCCTCACTTCCTGCCTTAAGAGGCTGTGCTGAAATATATTCAAGAGAGCCATCCTCAGCAATTCCAAATCTAAGCTCACAGAAAACATTACCAATATATCCCAGATACTCATTACAATCCGTATAATCTGTAGCTTTTTCACGCGTATCCAGTGCAGACGGTTCTGCCTTTTCATACTGTTCCAGCAGATCATTTTCACTTTTCATCACCCTGCTGACGCCCTCTTCTGTGATAAGTCCCGCATCAATTTCCTGCTGATACCCGGCAATCTCATTTTTTACAACCTCCATACTGTGATATATCTCTTCTTTCGTATAATGAGGTATGTCGTGATAATATACGGTACTATCGCCAAAATAAGCCTCTATCACACTCTTTTTGAAATCGGCACCCACCTTTATATTCTTCACCTCAACAACCGACATGCTTTTGCAGTCCGGCAGGGTAATGTCTGCTGAAATATCCACATTCACACTTTTGTCAGATGTCTCAACAGAAAAGCTGTCATTCCATTTCGTACTGTCGTCAAACGCACTTATATCGCTTCCTGCTTTTGTGTTTATATTTTCAGTTTCCATATTATAATCTACTTTTTTTCCTGAACAGCCGGTTAATGCTATTGCAAGAACCAACGCCGATATAATAACGTTTTTCCTCTTCATAGCCTCTCCTTTACAGTGAATTTTCCAAATTTATGATCGTTCCATCTATAGCGTTTACAAAGATAGCATTTTGCTCATTGGAGTCTACCATACGTGACAGTACCCACGCCGGAACATAGCTGTATTTTCCCTGTTCACTGTCACTTCTTATCTTCAAATAACTAAGCTGCAGCTTATTGAATGTCGCCGCGGTATCATATTTATCAGGATTTTCCGTAATCTCCGCCTTGATGATCTGCTCTATATTTTTCAGAGAAATAAGCTCCACATCCTTATAGATCTGTGTTACATTTACCGGATATTCCAACTGCACATCGATTATTCCATCATCCGTGACTGTAAGAAGTGTACTGTCAGGCAGTGTAACATCATCTATATCACTATCAATTGCTTCATACCCCGACAAATAGGTATCCATATCAAATCCATCCTTAAATGTGATGCCGTCTATGCCGGTCGCGTATGAATAAATATATCCCCACGCTGCTGTCTGATAGTCATTTTCCTTTTCGCTGTCAATATTAAAACCTATCCAGTTGCACTCACATTCACCTCGTTCCACCAGATCCTGCATTCCCAATTTACTAAGGAAATTCCCGGCTTCTTTTTTGGCTGATGCGGCAGATTTACTGCCCTCATTTGTGGTCTCGTCTGCCTTATCCTTTAGATCATCATCCTGAAAAGTCTGCGTTATGGTATCATAGTCCTCATTCCTTAAAGATGGTGGACCGTAATCTGTCCCGGACTGATGCAAGGCGTAAGCATGTACCTTGTGAGCCTCAAACTTCACCTCACAGAACACATCACCCTTGTAGCCTGCAAATACTTCACAGTTTTCGAGATCCTTTGCCACGGTATAAGTAGTCTTTGCCGTTTCAAGCTTATCCCTGTATTCAGCTAGCCGCTGTTCCAACCACTCCCTGTAAGTATCATCCTGTTCTTTCTGCCAGTACTCTATGACCTCATTCAGTTCGTCAACAGTATAATGATCCGGATCGTGATAATAGTACTCGTTCCCACCAAAATATAAATCCAGAAAACGCTTTTTGTAATCAGCATCTATCTTTACATTTTCCACCTCAACAACCGACATGTTATCGAAGTCCGGAACTACAATATTTGCATATACATATACTGTTTTCTCGCCATTACCGGTCTGTATTGTAAAGTTTTCATTCCAGCCGGAGTCTGCCTTTATATCAGCTAAGGCAGACATATTTTTTGTCTCTTTACTTTCGCTCTCATTCCCATAATCTACTTTTTTGCCGGCACAGCCTGTGAATGATGTGAGGACAAGTGCCTCGATGAGTGTCATAATTGCTGCAAATATTCTTGTATGTTTTCTCATATGCCAATCCTCCCTGATATGTCACATTTTTTCTACAACATAATTATTCCTGTGAAAGTACGGTCCGATGTAAACATTCTGTATCTTAACTCAGATCGTCCGGATGTATCACACTTCCGTCAATCGCGTTGATAAATACAGGGCATGCATTTGTAGTGTCTTTCTGCAGCAATTCCAGACTCCATGCCGGAATATAACTGTATTTTTGCATATCAGTCCGGTTGTTTACCCTTATGTATGCAAGTTTTAGAGTATAATATTTTACATTTGTATCCAGTACATATTCATCAGCATTGTTTTTAAGCTCATCCCGGGCAATATCAAATATATTTTCCAAAGGAAGCATTTCTACATTTTCCTGTTTTCTTACTATACTTACCGGGCAGTCTATAAAGAAAGTACCTATACCATATTTATCAATATAAAAATTGTAGAATTCATTATCAAAAGTATCCTCTATACTATCACCATATTTCATATTGTATCCGCTGTAATCCATCGGATTTAAAGCATCATCAAATAATATTTTGCCAACTCCGATATTGTAGTAAAATCTATAACCACTTACACACTCATGTATATCATCTTCCTGATACACATGATCGGCTCTTTCGTTATATCCACTCCATTTCAGCTGCGAGCTCTCAGTCTGCGGGATGGATGAAAAACCTGTCTCTTTCAAAAAACTGTCTATCATATTCCCCGCTTCTTCTATTGTGATACCCGATTCATTTTCCTCCTGCGCGATTTCCTCTCCCGATGTATCCTGTGAATCCGTGATATCATTTACCGTATCATATTCCATGAGTGAATCCGGTCCAAAGTATTGCTGCACATATCCATCGTTAAATATATTGCTCCACTCGTATTCATTACTTCCTGTCTTTTTGGTATATCCTTCAATCGGACCTGCGCCAATTCCCGACAGCCATTTATTTTCATCACCATCTGCAACAAAATTCACGTTATACCAGGTGTTTCCTTTTTTCCCTACAAACTCATCACATGAATCATACTCTGTAGCTATAGTCCATTCATCCCCGGCATTTTCCAGATAATGCGTATATTCCTTCAAAAACTCAGCTCTGTTTCCTGTGCCAGATGTATCAGTTGGTGTTGTTGAGGAATTTATGGAATCAATAAGATTTTGAAGCTGTGTTTTTGTCCAATGTTCCTTATCATAGTAATAAATCTGTGACTCTCCAAAGTATGCCTTCAATACCTTTTCCTTGAGCTTTGCAGAATAAGGTATCTTTTCCACTTCAACTACTGACATTGTCTTACAATCAGGCAGTTCCACTTTTGCACTTATATCTATATTTACATTTCCAATTTCTGTCTGCACGGAAAACTCATCGCTGTAGGTCTCATCTGTACTAAAATCCTTTACATTGCATACAGCACTTTTTGTCAGTTTTTCTGTATCAGTGCCATAATCTACCTTTTTGCCGGCACAGCCTGCGAGTGATATGAGGACAAGTGCCTCGATGAGTGTCATAATTGCTGCAAATAATCTCATATTTCGTGAAGATATGTTACCCCTCTTATCCATATGTGGTTCTCCTCCCTTTTTGTTCTTCCCCGGTGACTATTCAGAATAGTTATCTTCCATGTTGTTATAATGAGTATATATGTCAGTTGTAAACTTTTTGTATCATACATTGCTTTTTTTAATAAAAAGTTTTTGTCTGCTCCATAAAAATTCCACCGCCTTCTTGACGTGCAAACATACGTTTGCTACAATGTAAATATTCTTGACTCTTAAGAAAGAAGGCTGATTATGAATACAGATATTACAAAACAACTGGAAATGGTGCTGTACAGAACCGAAGATGATAACGTAACAGTCAGTGCCTTGATAAAAGATGAAACGATATGGCTGACACAAAAAGCCATGGCTGAATTGTTTGGTATTGACAAGTCGGGCATCAGCCGCCATTTAGCAAAGATTTTTGAAACCGGTGAGCTTGATGAGGAAGTGGTTGTTGCAAAAATTGCAACAACCACTCAGCACGGAGCAATGCAGGATAAAACGCAGACTATTCCTACCAATTATTATAATTTGGATGCCATTATTTCTGTAGGTTACAGAGTAAACTCTATTCAGGCAACCAGGTTCCGTATATGGGCAACCGGTATTTTGAAGGAATATATGATAAAGGGCTTTGCTATGGATGATGAACGCCTGAAACAGGGTAAAACAGCATTTGGAAAAGACTATTTCCGTGAATTGCTGGAAAGAGTACGCTCCATCCGTGCCAGCGAACGTAGAATATGGCAACAAATAACCGATATCTTTGCAGAGTGCAGCATTGATTACAATAGAGATTCTGATACTGCATATCATTTTTATGCAACCATACAGAACAAATTTCATTATGCTATTACCGGTAAAACAGCGGCTGAAATCGTCTATAATCAAGCTGACCACACCAAGGAAAATATGGGCTTGACCACATGGAAAAATGCTCCAGATGGTCGTATTCTCAAATCTGATACCCCGATTGCCAAAAACTATTTGGATGAAAAACAGATTCGTCAGTTGGAACGTGCTGTTACAGGATATTTTGATTACATAGAGGATTTGATTGAACGTGAAAACGTCTTTACTATGGAGGAATTTTCAAAAAGTGTGAACGAATTTCTTGCGTTCCGCAGATACGATATCTTGAAAGATAATGGATGTATTTCTCATAAGCAGGCAATGGAGAAAGCATATCAGGAATATGATATTTTTAACAAGACACAGCCAATTGAATCTGATTTTGATAAGATAGTAAAAGGATTGGAAAAGAAAATTTAATTTCTTTTCAGGATTATGATACAATTACGGAAAACAGTTTTTTTAGAATCTGACAAATCGTTAAGAAAAGAATCGAAGGTGGTGCAAACGAAAAAGCAGTATTGAGACTTTTCATTAACTG
>ENA-ORSF01000358-ORSF01000358.1-human-gut-metagenome-genome-assembly--contig:-NODE-358-length-14099-cov-2.47373_pt1 | contig 14099 bp, 16 predicted proteins | sample MGYA00242188_ERZ509155 | MGnify/ENA primary metagenome ERZ509155 (study PRJEB26280, sample SAMEA2338656) | human gut metagenome | biome: human gut; feature: human-associated habitat; material: faeces...
GCTTCAGGTGCCTGTGGTAGCAATATCGTGTGGGTTCAAGTCCCATCTCCTGCATCGAAAAAGGATTCATCCAGACGGATGAATCCTTTTTGTTTATCTATAGTTTTTAAACCATCCTATGACTCTGACTCCGTTTCCCCAGTCGCTGCCTCCATGACAGATTCCACCGACACCACTTCCGGTCCGGCTGTAAATGCTTCCTCTGCATCGGCTGCTTCCATCGGGTCCTCATGCTCTTTCTTTTCCTCATCTTCCCAGAGTGAATCATACTTTTTGCGTTTTTCCAACCGTGCCATCATTCCGGCGTTTTTCGCCATAATATAGAGATCCTTATCATATTCCATCAGTTTCTTCTCATCCTGCATCGGCACCTGATCTCCATGCATCAGGCGTCTTGCCACGGTCATGATCTTTCCCATTTCCTCCCCATAATCTTTTGCGGCCTCGCCCTGCTGCTTTGCCACAACACTGTTAAACTTACCTTCCCATTGCGCCACAAGCTGATTTACATAATTCTGATACTCGTCCTGTTTCTCCGCAACCGCATTATATTTCAGTTCCAGTGTAGCAGCTTCATCCGCATACCGTGTTTTTCCATCCGGCGTACTTTCCATCCGCTCCTTTAACTCTTCCCGCTGCTTCGACAGTTTGAATTTCTGCTCGTTATATGATTTCAGAACAGAACTGTAAATTCCCCTTGCCTCTCCTGTTTTCATAATATTTCCTCCGTGAAATACATCCATCCATTGTTTCCTTACATTTCATATATCGGACTATTCACGCGATTCTTTATTTATATTCTACTCTTCCCGCCATTCTTTTAGTGCAGCAGAAAGCTTTCTGTCAATATCTATTCTGGTTGCTTCACACGCATCAGGGTATTCTTTTGCCGCTCTGAATATAAAGCGCAGCACAAATTTAAGTCCTACCGGCAAAGCCATACGAAGCAAAGATTCCGGCAGTACAAAATGCGTTCCATGTTCATACACAAACGGCATATAAGCAAGGGGCTTTCCCTTCCAGGAGAGTGTTGAAGCACCCGGAACCGGCCATTCCCTGCATCCATCTTTTTACTGTCTTATACATATATACCTCAACTATTCTTTTTTGTAAATGATATCACATAATTCTTTATTCCCGAAAAAAGCCACACCAGTAACTATGATGTACCCCACCAGCGAAATAACAGACGCTTCCATGCCAAATTCACCGCCCGTCACCGCAAATGATTTTGCATCAAGAACATAAGTCATGACAGAGAATTGATCCGCTTTTTGTCCAATTGCCAGTCCCCCACCGATCATTACAATATTCCAGATGGCATGCACGATTCCACTGTTCCAGACAGAACCACTCTCGATTGCAATCATTGAAAACATAATTCCCGCCATCGTGCCTGCAACAAGAACCTGCAAACAGCTTCCGATGGAAAAATCCATTTCCAGAATATGAACCATGCCAAACAGCACCGATGGAACGATAACCGCCACCTTACGATTCCATTTTTTCCTTAAAAGATTTAAAATAACGCCCCGAAATACCATTTCTTCGACAAATCCAGCCGCGATTCCGGTAAACATAATTCCGGCACTTAATGTACGAAATATCTGCTTTCCATTCATATGCGAGGAAACATACGCACCCTGAAAGAACAAAAGATACCAGCAGTGGCAACAGAATAGCAATTAGAATCCATTTTCTTTTAATATGAAATACGGGCATTCCAAAATCAGAAATAGGTAACCTGATCACTTTCTCAATATATATCTTTAAAATAACATAAGTCAGTCCGACATAAAAAATTCCTGCAATGATATTACATATTCCATCCGGAATCTTTATCAGGTTCAATGCACTTGCGGCAAGCTGTGCTGCAAGTTGTGCAATGATGAGAATAACTATGGCAGCAACCGAACCGCCAATTACTTTTTTGGTACTCATTTTTCTGTTTTCCTCCTTATGTTCTGCTTTTTCTGCACGCTCCTGTAAACCACATAGAGGCCTGCGATCAAATAAAAAACGGCTAATACTCCCTGCAAAATATCATCATATTTCCAAACGGTATAATTCCATCCAAGAATTTCATTCATAAAAAAATTAGAAAAATTACAAAGTCCATGTACAAGAACCGGAATGAATAAATGATTCGTCTGCATAAAAAGTGCTGCCAGAAACATGCCAAAACAAATCGCATACAATACCTGTTTTGTCGTATCTGCAAAGTTCTGTCCCACCAGCAGATTCCGGTAATGGCACAGACCAAATCCAAGGGAAGACACAACTACCGCACAATAAATTCCATTTTTCTTTTTTCCCCATGCAGCAAGAAACATATTTAACAGAATTCCCCGCCACACATATTCTTCCAGCAGTCCAATACTAAGACTTGCCACACCGCAGATCAGGAAAAAACAAATCCCTTTACCGGAAAGCAGTGAAAAAACTTTTTTTCCATGAACGAGAGTCATAAGATCATTCCCAATCTGTATTAACGGAAAAATAAACATTCCCAATACCGGTAACCATGACCCATTTCTTTTTTCTTTTCTTACGAAATCTGCTTTTTTGCGAAACAATACAAACATAATAACAAACGTCAACACTTCATTGAATAACATGGAAATATAAGAACTGTATAAAGTTTCCTCCCAGTTATCCACTACCTTTCCAACCACATAAGCCACCAATGTTCCGGTCAGTTCCCACAGGATATATACAAAGACAGCATATATGACTGGAATAAAATAATGATAAAACGCACGATTCTTTTTCTTCATTTTCTCCCCATCCCTTTCTTACCCCCACTCTTCCACATTCTGGCAGAATCCAATATAGGTAATGATAAAATACACCAGATAAATTCCGAAAAACAATACCGAAGAAATCAAAAAATAAGTTGCCGGTGCCGCCCGAACCCCCGTATAAAAGTCAAACTTACCACCAACATATACACAGACCAGTCCGCTGATTGCAAGTGACACACATGCCGGACAAAGATAATAACCGGCAAGCTGCTTTAAAATCATCCTGCGGATTTCTCTTCTGCTGTAACCAATCTGAAAGAGAACCCTGTAGCGGAATTTGTATTTTACGGAATCGCTGAGCTGCTGCACGGAAAGCACGGTCAGTGCCACACACAAAAATACCAGTCCGATATAAAAAAGCGGAAACATCAGCGAAGATAACATATATTTCACTTCCGGAATCAGATTGTCACGCACAAGATTTTTTGCCGTATAGGTAACAATTGTATCCGAACCCGAACAGGAATTTCCAAGTGCTTCCCCATCCCAGTCATCCGAAGCTGCTTCCGTCATGGCGTGCCCCTGCACACTAATTTTATCCGGATCCTTCTCCAGATCATCCAGCCGTTTCTCCAGATCCGCAGGTGCCTCGCCTTTGATATCCGCCACCAATTCTGCATAATAGGGATGCATCTGTGCAAGAACGGCATCCGAAACAATAATAATATAATCCCCTCCGTTGTGGCCGTTCTGCGAAAATCCCTCCGTGTGATAGCCCGCAAAAGATAATGTCCCATCTGTTCCCTGAATTTTGATCCGACCGGAAAAATCCCCGGTCTGATTCAGCACGCGGTCTTTGATATGGATGGCATACTGATCTTCTTTTAACTGCACTTCCGAAAGTCCGATCATGGTACGGAGCCGGTTGTAATCCGAGAGTCCCATATAGGTATCGTAATTGCAATATGCCAGTTCTTCATTTTTATTGATCTTCTTCCAGTCCGGTGTGCCGTCTGTGTTCAGATACTTTGTTCCAAATTCTTTCAGGTGCGTGTACAGATATGCATTGACCTGATTCGTTTCGTTCTCATAAACCTTATAAGTAAAAATTTCCTTTATGGTTGTCTCCTGTTTCAGCAGAGTAATTTCCTGCTTAAAATCATCCTTCGCATTGCTGCTGTATACCTGCACATCAAACGGAAATTTGCTCACAAGCACCTCATTCTGGAAATGATTAAACATAAATGCCACCGAACTTCCGAGTATCGCCAGAGTAAACAGTGCCGTCAGTGTTCCCATGGTAAACCGCAGTGTCCGGATCTTAGAAGAAAACTGCCGGAGCAGAAACAGCGCATCCCCACGGTAAATAGCCGCTCCCTTTTTTCTGACATAACAGGCGATCCACGCCGCAATGCCTGTGTAAAAAAGATAAATCGTCAACACCAGTCCAATAAGAAAAGCGATTACAACTCCGGTATCCCATGCTTTAAAACAAAACAGAAACACACCGAATACGACGAGAAACAGCACAGATAACGGAAGGAACCATCTCTTTGCCTTTTCATGCGTTTCTTTGATTTCCTCATTCTGTCTCTGACTTTCCATCAGATCATGGATATTCATTTTGCGGAATTTTTTTCGGCTTCGAAACAGCGCCAGCAGATAACAGCCCAGATAACATGCAGCCGTCATCAAAATACAGTTTCGGTTCCATTCCAGATGCAGTTTGTAATCCAGCTGCACCATGCTGTAAAAAATGGACAGAAGGATCTGCTGAAAAAGCAGACCCAGTCCCATTCCCACAAGAAACGCGCCCGCTCCAAGCAGCAGATTTTCCGTAAAATAAAGCCTTGCAATCTCTTTTTTCTTTACCCCGACCAGAAGATAAATTCCAAACTCACGGCTTCGCTTTTCCAGTACAAACCGCACCATATAATTGATCAGCCACGCAATGATCGGCACGATAAAAGCGGTCGCAAGTCCCGTCATCACGCTCATCATGGCATCCATCTGAAACAGATTCTGCACATCTTTGGAAAACAAAAGCGTATTGAATGAAAACATGAGTGCAGTCACAACCGCCATCGTCATAAAATACACCACATAGTCTTTTGCCATGCACTTTACATTTCGAAGAGCAAGTTTACACATCATGGGAACGTTCACCTCCCGTCAGTGTCATCACATCGAGTATTTCATTTAAAAACGCCCGGCGCTCTTTTCCCCCGCGCACCAGTTCATGAAAAATCTTCCCGTCTTTCAGAAACAGAATACGGCTGCAATAACTTGCGGAAAACGCGTCGTGTGTCACCATCAGAATGGTTGCGCCCATGTTTTGGTTCATATCTGTAAATGTCTCTAACAGGGTCTGCGCCGACAAGGAATCCAGCGCCCCTGTCGGCTCATCTGCCAGAAGAAGTGTGGGATGATTTGCAAGTGCACGGGCACATGCGCACCGCTGCTTTTGTCCGCCGGACACCTGATACGGATATTTATCCTTAACCTCCTCGATTCCCAGAATGCGAAGCAGCTCCCTGCACCGTTTCTGAATCTCCTTTTTGCCGCGCCGATGCAGCGTCATAACGAGCATAATATTCTCTTCCAGTGTGAGTGTATCCAGCAGATTGTATTCCTGAAAGATAAACCCAAGCTGTTTTTTGCGGAATTCCGAAAGCTGTTCTTCCCCCAGTTCTGTGATATCGGTATCTCCATAATAAATATGTCCCGCTGTCACCCGGTCAATGGTTGACAACAGATTTAAAAGCGTTGTCTTTCCGGAACCGGAAGCTCCCATCACACCGATAAACTCCCCATGCTGCACGGCAAAGCTGACACGGTCCACCGCTTTTGTCACCTGATCCCCGTTTCCATAATATTTCTCCACATCGCTTACGCGTATGATTTCCTGCATCTTCTGACACTCCTTTCCCTCGCTTGTAAATAAAAGGCATAGTAAAGAATATCATTTTTTCTTCACTATGCCTACTTTAACACGGGATCTGTCCGCTTTGTATGGAGTTACCTTTCCTGAATCTTACAGTTTTGAAAGATAAACGTGTTATGTCTCCCTGTAACCGGTAAGATAATCACTCACCGGAAACATAAGTATGATCTCTGTTCCCTTTCCTTCCGCAGATTCTGCCCGGATTTCTATATTTAACTTGTCACAGAGTTTACGGCACAGATACAGTCCCATTCCGGTCGAACGCTCCCTGTTTCTTCCGTTCGTTCCCGTAAACCCTTTTTCAAAAATCCGCGGGAGTTCTTCTTTTGGAATCCCGATACCGTCATCTTTTACCCGCAAAAGAACGCCGCTTTTTGTTTTTTCCGTAACGATCTGAATGTGAGCACCCTCACTTCTGCCGTATTTTACGCTGTTTTGAATGAGCTGGTTTAAAATAAAAGCAATCCATTTCTTATCGCTGTATACCGTATCGGGGCAGGCAACTTCCGCCTTTACATGGCTCTGGATCAGATAATATTTGTTCTGCAAAAGCACCTGTTGTGCCACTTCCTGCAGATTAGTTTCCGCGATCATGTAGTCTTTGTATACCGCATCCATGCGCGCATAGTACAGTGCCATATCCACATAATTCTCCACCTTGCGGTTTTCCACAAGGAGATAGCGGCTCCTCTCATCCCGATTATTTTCACAGTTTAACGCGATCGCCGTGATCGGTGCCTTGATCTCATGCACCCAGCTTTCAATGTACTCCCGGTAATCTTTCTGGTTCTGTTCCATCTGGTGTATCCGCTCGATCACCGATTTGTTGGATTTGCGGATCAGTTCCCGATACTTCTGATCTTCCAGCCCAAACGATTCCGGCATCAGTTCTCCAAGAAGATAACGCCTGTCCAGCTGATTCGTAAGCTGCTCTAATTTTCTGAAATAGCTTCTGCGTGAAAAAAACTGAAGGAAAAGCCATCCTGCCAGTATTACACCGTAACACACCAGTATAATCACACATTTATCCATGGAATAGCCGGTCAGCCGCAAAAAGATAACAAGCCCTGCCATACATACCATATGTAAAAGTAGCAACAACACTTTGTCTTTCAGATATTCTGTCAGTTTCATATGCGATAGCCCATCCCTCTTTTTGTCTCAATAAAGTCGCATACACCAATTTCTGCAAGTTTTGCGCGCAGGCGTGTGATATTTACACTGAGGGCATTATCATCAATAAAGACCTGCTGATCCCACAGGTATTCCACCAGTTCGATTCTTGGCACGATCTCTCCCTGATGCAAAAACAGGTAATGCAGGATTTTCAATTCATTTTTCGACAGATCCACCTGCTGCTCCTGACACTTCACACAGCCACGGACAACATCAAGTTCCACACCTTTACAGATCATCTTCTCTGGTACGTCTGCTTTTTTCGCCCGTTTTAATACGGCCGCGATATGCGCCAGAAGTAACGGCGGCTGAAACGGCTTTGTGATGTAATCATCACCGCCTTGCAGCATTCCGCTTAATTCATCCATTGAATCCGTCCTGCTGGTCAGGAAAATAATCGGAACATCCGACGTTTTCCTGACACTTTTACAGATCTCAAATCCGGATTGCTGCGGCAGATTTACATCAAGCAGAATCAGATCCGGCTCCATTTGCAGAATGTCCTCTACCACGTGATGAAATTCTGTCAGTACCGTGACCTGATACAGTGCATTTTCTAACAGCAGCTTTAATTCCTGACGGATGGCTGCATCATCTTCTATGATTAAAATGTTCATAAGTTTCCTCTTACATACGGTTTTTATAAATTCATTTGCTATTGAAATAAGATTATCTGCCTCTGATTTACTCGCTATATAAAAATCATCATAATCACTTGCATGACTTATTTCTTCTGCCTTACTGATTTTTCTTCCAATTTTCCTTGGAAATATTTCTGTTTTAATATATTGCTTATCAAAATTTGCAGTTATGTCCTTATGCAGCTTATACCCGTTTCCATCTAATGCATGAATTGCATGGAAAATAGCATAATATGCTCTATTCAGTCCAATGATATGCAATTCTCGGCGTACCATCTTTTACATATATAATACCACATTTTGTAAAACCGTTCTTTTCCATCAGCTTTTGCATAATCCGATTATTGGCATGGGTATCCACTCTGATATTCCGGGAAATATTTTTACAGTAATCCGCAACACATTGAAACAGTCCATGCACCTGTCCATCCCCGGCAAGCCTGTGGATTGTAAGATATGGTTCATCATTCAGCCAGTTGCCGTCTTCAATATGTTCATATGTAGGATCTGCACCTTCAAACAGTGCACATACCCCATGTATCCCATTTTCGTCGTATATTACCTTGCAGGCATTCTGATGAATGTCCGACCGAATCAGTTCTTCATCCGGATAAAAATGTCCCCATTGTGTAGGATTTCCGGATTGTATCATATAGTCCTGCGCATATTTGTATATTTTCATAATCTTCTCAAAATCTTTCAAATCGGCAATTCTTACGTTCATCATATCTTCCTCTCAAACTTTTGGTTTCACTACAACTCAAACACTTTCGGTCAGATCTTTTAAGGTTGCTGCCAGAACTGCATCGGTAATGTTGTACATTTCCCTGCGTATCTCACTGTATCGCAGCTTTTCACGCGCCGACAACACTTTATTGTCTCTGTAATCTTTTACTATCTGCATAAACACTCCTTTCCCGACTACCAGCCCAGATCCAGCAGCCAGTTATTCAGACTTCTCTCCCTCTCTTTTTCATCGGTAATCTCCTTTAAACCTGTATATTCACCCTTGATATTGCCGTCCACGATAAAAAGCCCCCTGCCGCATTTTGCAGCAACTTTCGCATCATGCGTTACCATAACGATCGTTGTCCCCTCATTGTTTAACTTCACAAGTTCATCCATAACCTCATTGGAAGAAGTACGGTTTAATGCGCCGGTCGGCTCATCGGCAAAAAGCAGTTTGGGGCGGTTCATCATGCTTCTGCAGATACACGCCCGCTGAAGCTGTCCACCGGAAACCTCGTTGATATCGTTGTCTGCGATATCGATGATTCCCATTTTGCGCATAAGCTGCTCGCCTCTTTCCTGCTTCTCCTCCCTGCTTTCCTTTGACTTTTTACTTTCTGCTGCCGGAAGCACGATGTTATCGAGAATGGTAAGATTTTTCATCATATACATCTGCTGAAAAATGAATCCCATCTCATCCAAGCGGATTTTTGCAAGTTCCTTTTCGCTCAGTTTCGTCAGATCCTTCCCTTCAAAAAGCACCTGACCGCTCGTCGCCCGGTCCATACCCGAGACGGCATACAAAAGCGTGGATTTTCCGGAGCCGGATGGTCCCATGATTGCAACCATCTCCCCCTCTTTTACTTCAAGATTTACATTCTTTAACACATTATTCTGCCTTTTATCAATTACATAGGTTTTGCAAAGATCTTTTGCACAAAGCAATGCTGCCATAAGATTTTCCTCCATTTACTCTATATTGGTTGTGTCGTTGCTCTTAATCGTCCGGATCTGTAATGCTGTCATTCCCGATGCCAGAAGCGTCATAAGGAAAATAATGCCCGGATACAGGAAAAAGATTTTCCACGGACGGATCACATAAGCCACTTTTCCGGCCCCCATCATGCCGAATATCGGATTACCGATCAGATACGTTGCCGGAATGGAACAGATCGCCGCCAAAAGAACAGCCACAAGCGTAACAATACCGAATCGTATCATATGCCATTCCATCACCCGTCTATTGCCAAATCCCATCGCCTTAAGCACCGCGATCTGGCTTTTCTCGTCCGCAAGAAATGACCGCTCTATCAGAATACATACAAGAATTACAACGATCAGTGTAATTCCAAGAAGCAGATACTGTACCGATTCCATCGTTGATGCCGCGCCCATGCAATCATCACAGTATTCTGTGGCATTCATCACTTTTTCATTGTCAAAAAGCTTTTTGATCTTTTCTTTTCGAACCTCAATCTCCTTTGCAGACGGATGATCCTCAAAATCGATCTGATAACTCATGACATTGGCAATATAGGTAAAATCGGTCGGTGCATCCTCGTGAAGCCGTATGACTTCTCCAAGCTGATTCATGCTTTGAAAATAAGCAACCACAACGCAGTCAAGTGTCCCGGTTCCAAAATCGATCGTTACGGTGTCTCCAAGTTTCGCCCCTGTCAATTTGCTGACCGTCGGTGTAATCGCAATCTCATTTTTGTTTTGCGGAACCACCCCTTCGGTATATTCGTACGCGGATGCTTTCGTATGGATTCCCTGCTGACAACTGATGGAATAATCTTTTCCGTCAAAATGAACCTTATATTTGTACTGCGTTTCCACACACAGTTTCGCAGGCATTCCGTTTTTCTTAAACAGCGCTTCCGTTTTTGCAAAGTACTCCTCGATCTGCTTTCTTCCATCCGGATTCATACAACTCATCGCTTCCGTCAGATCGGTGTAGTACAGATCACTCCGCGTTCCGAATGTTGTAATAAACGTATCGCTTCGCATGGTTGATGAGACGTTGACAAATACAAGCACAAACAACGTGCATAAAAAGAATGTGGTTATGATCGTCATGTACCGTTTCGGTGCGCTGAACACATCATTGACCGCCATAAAGAAACCGGTGCTTCCGTGGCTTTTAACCAGACGAAACGGCGATTTTTTCTTATAACGTTCCCCCGTCTGACCAGAACGGATCGCATCGATCGGAGAAGACTTCTTCACCAGCTTCGTGCAGCGAAAAGCATACAGCAGAATGACAATAACGACCAGAATTGCCCCCAGAACCGACAACAGGAAATGGTTATCCGCCTCCAGAACCATATTGCTGCTGACCGATCGCAGTAACAGATCAGAAAACGGGATACTCACAAAAAATCCCACAAACGCTCCTATTACTGCCAACATCAGATACTTTGTCAGGTAGAGACTCCGGATCTTGAAATTGCTGATACCGATTGCTTTCATCACACCGATCTCACGAAACTCCTCGGAGATCGTAAACGTGATGGAAAACTTTAATACGACAAACGACACGATGATCAGGCAGATACTTAAAATCAGCATCGTAAACGCAACGATCATATCCATGACATAGCACATTTTTATCAGCGAACGTGCGCCGGAAAACATGATGCCTGGAGCCTGTGAAATAGCCGAAGCAATCTCCGATACGCCTGCCTCATCCTTTAGATCAATATAGCTGATCTGCCCCTGATACCCATTGTAAATGGTTTCATCCGAAAGCAGCTTCTCAATCTCCTCCCGATGAAAAAGGAAACGGCTGTTGCCCATCATGGAAGACCCTAAAAGCGCATCTTTTGCCATACCATCCAGCGTTACCATAAAAGAAATACTGTTGTGCGTAATCCTGATTTTATCCCCCGGCTGCAAATGATTTTTCTCCATAAAATCACCGGTTGCATATGCATGCCCCGGCTTGATCTGGGTAATCTGCTTATTCTCTTTATCAAAGAATTTAAGCCGGCTGTCCTCGATGGACTGGTAAATAACAGAATTCTTTGCCTCCAGTTTTTCTCCGTGCATATCTTTCAGATTGGATTTTTCTCCGAATACAACCGGCTCAATGCGATAATCCCGGATGGGTTCCATCTCATGCAGGATCTCATTGATGTTTGCTTTGCTGTCCGCACCCATCGAGATGACCACATAATCGCCGATCTCCGCCTTATCCAGATAGGAATCCGTTCCGTTCATGACGGAAACAACATTGCTGATTCCGCTCGCTACGAACATCGTTGCCAGCAGAATAAAACAAAGCAATATTGCGTTCATTACTTTTTTTCTTTTCAAATCTTTTTTCAAAATACGAAAAAGCATTTTAACGTTCCTCCCCTCGTTTGATGTACTCATCTTACAGGAGAATTTATTAAACAATCCTTAAATGCACATTATGCCTTTCGCACAACAACTGTCGCGCAGAAATCATCTTCCTTAATTTCCGCAAATACTTCCCCATCCATTTTTTGCATCAACTGCCGGCTGATATACAGTCCGAGTCCCGAACCATCCGTCGAGCCGACATTGCTTCCGCGATAAAAAGAATCAAACAGATTTATGAGTTCTTCCTGCTTTAAGCTGCATCCGGAATTTCTTACCGTGATCAGTCTGCAGTCCTCTTCCTCCGAAAAGTCGATGGAAATACACTTGCCGTCCCCGTATTTGATCGCGTTTTCCAAAAGGTTCTGCAACACCTCGATCAGCCGGTCCGCATCCCCTTTCAGCAACAGATCCGTGTAGGATGCAATCTGAAATCCGGTATGTAAATTATGCAGTTTTTCCTCATAAAGTCCCCGGATCGCATCGATCACATGGGACAGATACACTTCCCCCGGATTGACACTCAGTTGCAGGAAATCCTCTCTCGATGCGAGCGTGATCTCATTGACATACTCCTCAATCTCTTTTACGTTCTTTTCAATCCCTTGACATGCTTCGACACGCCGCTTCCCGGTCGTATAAAGATTTTCTGCCAGCGCCTTCGCATACAGTCGGATTGCAGATAACGGCGTCCTGATGTCATGTGTCAGCGACAGGATCAGCGTCTTTTTTTCTTTTTGCAGCGCGAGTTCTTTTTCTTTGTTGCTCTCCAATGTTTCGCGCAGCATATCCATTCCCCATAGGAATCTGCCTAAGAATTTGCTTTTTTCGGCTTTGACCGGCACTGAGAGATTGCCTTTCGCCAGATCCTCGGTCAGCGACTGCATCTGTTCAAACGGCTTTATGATCTTCTTTCCGATATAACAAATCAGAAAAACAGACAGCAAAAACAGAATTCCCAAGGCAATATCCATGAGAATCCAGGTTCTGTCGTCTGTCTGTGTATAAATGATCCTGTAGATTGTTTCGGTTTTATCCTGCACACGCGAAATGCACGGTTCCTGATTATTTGCTGTCACATAATAAACGATATTCACAAGTGCAATAATAAGCAGCTCCACTCCACAAAACTTTGCTGCAAATTTTTTGTAATTATTCATATCGGTATCCCGTTCCCCAAACCGTAATAATGTGTTTCGGCTTCTTCGAATCCTGTTCTATCTTTTCCCTCAGCCACTTGATATGTACCGTGAGCGTCTGCGGCTCCGATTCACTGTTGCTTCCCCAGATGCGGTTGAACAGGTATTCCTTCTTCAATGTCGTTCCTTTATTTTCGACCAGCAGTTTCAGCAGCTGGAATTCCTTTTCCGTGACATTGACCGGTGTTTGGTTCACGGTGAGTGTCTGCGTGACATTGTTCAATTTCAGATTGTCGCATACGATTTCGTCCAATGCATATTTTCGTTTGAAAATGCCGTTGATCTTGGCAATCAGAATATCGATATCATAAGGCTTACAGATGTAATCATCCGCGCCGATCTGCAAGCCTTTTAATGTGCTTTCCTTGTCGTCTCTTGCAGTCGCGATCATAATATGTGCGTTTGAAGTCTCCCTTATTTTGGAACAGACGGAATAACCGTCCACCCCCGGCAGACCGATGTCAATCACAACAAGATTGGCACCGTACTGCTCAAAGATCTGAAGTGCCTTCTCCCCGGTGTCCACAAGGCTCACCGTATAATTTTCTTTTCGCAGGAAATCGCACAAAAGTGTTCCGATCTCCCTGTTGTCCTCTACGATAATAATGTCCGGCATTATTTTACCTCATGTCCTGTCACGACCTCAAAGTGATATTTTACAATTCCAAGGTCAATCCTGGAATAAAAACCACCAAGATTTTTGGCTGTTACAATTCCGTTTTTCAGTTCAAAATAAAACTTCTGCTGATTGACAGCAGTTGGTGCAAGACTTACCGCTTCCATACCTTTTTCAAACCATTCGTTCTTCTGATCCGCCTGTCCAAGTTCTGCGATACTTTTGCTTTTATGTGGAACTCCCTGTGTTTCTCCATATCCCAGTGAGATAATAATGAGTAGCTTCTGTCCTCTTTTGATCTGCGCTTTTGATTTTCCATGCGTCATTGCCACCCAGCAGGTATTAAGCCCAAGTTTCTGACATTTCAGCACAATCTTCTCGCCATAATATCCTGCCTTTTCCTGATCATTCTTATTTCCGACAATCGCGATATAATTCTTTACATTTTCAAATTTTCCGTAATGAGCCATAAATGAATCAAAACATTTCGGTTCATCGTAAAAAACCTGTATCGACAGTTTACTTTCCGCATTAACATCTTTTATCAACGCATTGATTTTTTCTCTCTTTGAAGATTCAATTGCCTGATTTTTATACTGTCTTACGCTGTGTCGCGCTTTCATGGTCTCTAATATATCCATTTTAATATCCTCGCTTTCGTTCAACTGATTAAACCGAGTATACCATATCTTTAAAAAAAAAATT
>ENA-ORSF01000368-ORSF01000368.1-human-gut-metagenome-genome-assembly--contig:-NODE-368-length-13760-cov-81.0342_pt1 | contig 13760 bp, 13 predicted proteins | sample MGYA00242188_ERZ509155 | MGnify/ENA primary metagenome ERZ509155 (study PRJEB26280, sample SAMEA2338656) | human gut metagenome | biome: human gut; feature: human-associated habitat; material: faeces...
CTGCATATCAATTCTGCGGCGGGCTACTGGTCGGCTTTCCGTGCCGTCCTGCACACGGCCTACCGTGACAGGAAGATAAAGGAGAATCCCAACGGCTTTCTGGACCGTATCGAGAGTATTCCCACCATGAGAGAGCATCTGAGCCAGGAGGAACTGATACGGCTTGCCGAAACGCCATGCGAGGAAGAGGTTCTGAAAAGAGCTTTCCTTTTCGCCTGCCTGACGGGATTGCGGAAGAGCGACATCAGGCAGCTTACCTGGCAGCAGATACAGCCGTATACCAACGGCAAGATGTTCGTGACCACCCGTATGCAGAAGACGAAGCAGATTGTACACAACCCCATCAGTGATGAAGCCTACGGACTGCTCGGGGAACGGCATGAAGGACTTATCTTTGAGGGCTTCAAGGACAAGATGCTGCAGGGGCCCCTGAAGCGTTGGCTGTCGGCGGCAGGCATAACCAAGAAGATAACCTTCCATTGTACCCGGCATTCATTCGGAAGCCTGCACGTGGAAATGGGCACGGACATGGCTGTCATACAAGCCTGTCTGGGACACAAGAACATTACCACCACACAAATCTATTCCAAGATGGCTGCACAACAGATGTGCGAGGTGGTGGACAAGATAACCCTGAAACACAAGGAAGCATAGGCCTTGTTTCAGGATATTCAGGGGGAGCGGTTATTGCGTGCAGGCTTTAACCGCTCCCTCAGTTTCTGATGGCACCATTCCTTAAAAAGTCATTATAGTATGATATTTTGGTATGATTCCGGACTTTTGGTGAAAAACATTGAAAAAGAAACCGCCAACCAAGGCTAATGAGCAATAATTGGAAGAATACCATTAAATTTGCAAAGACCTGACAGTTACAAGTAATAACCGAAAAAAACGATATGGAACCAACGATAAAGGACAAATACATCATTCTGGGATTCATCGGCGTTGCCATCTGCCTGATTTCCTTTTTTATCACGCTGATTGTCTCCGCAAGTTTCAATCAGGACAATTTTGTAAGGCTGATAGTCTTTGTATGCAGCAACATTCTCGGTTGGCTGCTCTATCTCTCTTTCCAGACGGTCATTTTCGACTCATACGAGATCTGGAAACTCAAGTCCAGCAAGAAAAAGGCATCTGCCGGAATCATAAGGGCTCAGGAAGAACAGCTACAGGATGCAAATGAACCTGCAGCTCCGACACCAATGCCGACAAACAGGGAAGCAACCCCGGATATAAAACCGGTAGAGATTGCCATTGCCCCGGAACTGCACGAAAAGAATCGTGCCAGCTATGAGGACAGACAGAAGCAGGAAGAGGCGGAACGGATCCGCATGGTCATGGAGTACATCCACTTCGTCATGCCCCGTATTGCCGACAAGGAGACCGTCAACCATATCTGTGCCGAGGTCAACAAGTGGATGTGCCTTCACAGCTACAAGCCCAAGCCGATAACAGGACGGCTGACCAGGGAGATTACCAACATTCCGCTCCGCCATTTCGTGTGGAACATCTCCGAGCGTTTCATGTACAAGAAATACTACAACGGGGACAACCGTGCCAATTTTATCAAGACCCTTTTTCCACGTGAGTTTGCCGACACGGATATAGCGACCATAAAGAACTTCAAGGTCGATCCGTCAAAGACGCTTATTCCCATTGACGAACCCGAAAACGGCAGTCTGGACTTCCATTATCCCGAAGATTATGCACGGAAAGTGAACAGTTGACCGTTTCCCGGGGATATAACAACAATAACGACAAGTATCAGGCAACACGTAACAGCCTGTATCTCATTGTTTCCCGAATAGCTTTGCCCGTCATTCACGGTTGGGCATCGTTATTTGGGAATTATTTTGCAATGACATCCCGTGAATATCTTCACGGCCATATCATTGCGGTCCTTTGCGCCAAGCCTTACAAAAGAGGCGAGTACGCAAATGGAAAAAACAGTGATTACATTCAACGACCTACCGGAGGTCGTAGCCCAGCTTCGGGACGAAGTGATGAGCTTGAGAAGCCTGCTTACCGAGCAGCGCAGTGTGAACAATGCAAAGGCGGTGGACACCCATGTCCCCATGTCCGTGGATGAAGCGGCGGAATATCTCGGTATTCCCAAGGGAACGCTCTACATGAAACTGTCGGACGGAAGCATTCCGGCCACCAAGCCCGGCAAACGCTATTGCCTTTACCGTGACGAACTGGACAGATGGCTGGAATCCTCCCGCAAGAATCCCGTACCCCTGTCCGATGAGGAACTCAGCGAGTCCATGTCCTCCTCCCATCGCCGCAAGCCCGGCCAACGTAACTGGTAAAAGCCATGGAAGAGGACAAGAACTATATCAGCATGATCCATGGCGACCTGACAAGGGCAGCCCAGATGCAGAACGGTATGCCGGAAAATATCGGCGTGATGAGCATAAAGACCGCCAACCGGACCATACTCGAAGCATCGCAGCTGCCCACGCCCCGTGCGTTGTGGGACAGTTTCTGGTACGAGGGGGAACTGTCCTGCCTCTTTGCGGATTCCAACGTGGGGAAATCCATCCTTGCCGTGCAGATAGCCGACCGTATCGCCCGGACTGACAACGTGCTTTATCTGGACTTTGAACTCTCTGAAAAGCAGTTCCAGCTCCGCTATACCGACGAGTACGGAAAGCCTTACACCTTTCCCGAAAGGCTGTACCGGGTATCGCTTGACAGCGACGCCCTTCTGGATGCCGACTTTGAAGGGACAATCATCGGCAGCATCGAACAGATGGCACAGCAGACCCGCTGCAGGATCTTCATCGTTGACAACCTTACTTACCTGTGCTGTGCCATGGAGAAAGGCGATGCGGCGGGACGGCTGATGATACAGCTCAACAATCTCAAAAAGAGATACGGGCTTTCCATCCTTGTCCTGGCACACACCCCAAAGCGTTCACTGGACTGTCCCATCACGTCCAACGACCTTGCCGGAAGCAAGCGGCTCTACAATTTCTTTGACAGCGTGTTTGTCATCGGGAAAAGCGCACTGGACGGGGGACTCCGCTATGTGAAGCAGCTTAAGGTCCGTTACGGGACATTCTCGTATGATGCCGACAATGTGATTGTCTATGAGATTGAGAAAACGGATGCCTTCCTGCAATTCGTGTTCAGGGGCTATTCAACCGAAAAGGAACACCTGAAGAAACCGGGTGACAACGAATCGGGACAAAGGGATTGCCTTATCCTGCAACTGTCCCAATCCGGGAAGTCAGTCCGGGAGATAGCCTCGCAGGTCAATTGCGGCAAGTCCACCGTCAGCCGGATAATCCAGCGCAGCAAGGAGGACAGGAACGCAGCTGTCCCTGCTGTCCCGCTGTCCCGTCCCAAGGAGAACGGGACAATGGGACAGGTGGGACAGCATGGGACAGATGGGACAAGCGGGACAGCAGGAGAAGCAAGGCAGGCGGAGCTGTTTGCAGGACATGAAAAGGAGGACAAACCATGAAAAAGCAGCCTGCACACGGCTGTATGCCAGCCGACCGTATCATTTGCAGAACATGGGAGCATACAAACCGGGCCCTGATTTTCCAGAGTGTCCCGGGGTGTCCCAAGTGTCCCACTGTCCCAGCCTTTAGGGGACGGGACAGCGGGACAACAGTAGAAAACCAAACATCAAAAAAAGTCATGAGCAACTATTCATTACAGAAATATAAAGGAACGTCAACACGGCATACCTGTCCGAATTGCGGGGACAGACGTTCCTTTGCCTACTATGTGGACGAAAGCGGTACGCCCCTTCACCCGTCAGTCGGCAGATGCAACCACGAAAGCGGTTGCGGGTATCATTATACGCCCAGACAGTATTTTCACGACCACCCCGAATGCCGGACCGCCGGTGATTTCTCTTCCGGCAGACAATGTATGGCGCAGAAGCCCAAGCAACCGCTGCAACAGACAGCCATCGGTTACATACCGCCGCACTATGTGGAGAAATCGCAGAGCGTGCATAGCAACTTCTGCCGTTTCCTTTCAGTACTGCTTGATTCCTATTACGGCAGCAAGGCAAAGGAAGTGCTGGAACGGTTGATGGAGGATTACCGTCTGGGAGCTACCCGTGACGGTGCGGTCATCTTCTGGCAGATTGACCGGGAGAACAAGGTGCGGACTGGCAAGGTGATGCAGTACAATCCCGGGGACGGACACCGTGTAAAGGACGGACATGCATCGGCAGTGAACTGGATACACAGCATACTGAAAAGGCAGCGGGTGCTGGCGGAGGAATGGCAGCTTTCCCAATGCCTTTTCGGGGAACACCTGCTGAGTGTCTATCCTGACAAGGTGGCGGTTCTGGTGGAATCCGAGAAGAGTGCCGTTATCGGTTCCGCCCTCTTCCCCGATTATGTATGGCTGGCGGCAGGAGGCAAAAGCCAGTTGCGGGAGGAAAAGCTCCGTGTACTGAGCGGACGGACCCTACTTCTCTTTCCAGATGCCGATGCCTATGCCGAATGGAAAGAGCGTGCCGACGGCATGACCTTCTGCAAGGTGATGGTGTCTGACCTCATAGAGAAGAACGCAACGCCGGAGCAGAAGGCGGCACATATCGACATAGCCGACTGGATAATTTACCAGATACGGGACAGCAGGATAAATTGTACAGCTGACCATCTGGTGGAAGCGGAAAGAATCCTGCTAAGAATGACAGGAAAGAACCCCGCCCTTCAAAAGCTGATAGATGATCTGGGGCTTGTGCTGGTCAGTGCATCCCTAATCGGCAGCGGTGACGGAAACCCTCCTTAACGGAGGAGAGCGGAAACCGGAGGTTGTAGTGTCGGACAATGGCTTGCCATTGATATAGCCCACTATAACTACACGCTTCGCTTACGTAGTTGTGGGCTCTCCCGAGAGGATTAGGGTTTTACCCTAATAACCCACTCAGGGCGTTTCTCCCCTGAGAACCCAGAGCAAAGAGTGACCCTCTCTTTGCAATCTCCGCTTATGGGTTGCACCCCTAAGAACCCCATGCGTTTACGGACAGCGGAAAAGCTAACAATAAAGTACAAACCAAAAAACAAGTATCTATGGCAACAAAATCAAGCATACATATCAAGCCCTGCAACATCGCATCGAGCGAGGCTCACAACAGGAGGACTGCCGAATACATGCGCCACATCGGAGAGTCCAGAATCTATGTCGTTCCTGAACTATCCACCGATAACGAACAGTGGATAAATCCCGACTTCGGCAGTCCGGATTTGCGGACGCATTATGACAATATCAGACAGATGGTAAAGGAAAAGACCGGACGTGCCATGCAGGAAAAGGAGCGTGAACGCAAAGGCAAGAACGGTAAAATAGTCAAGATTGCGGGATGCTCCCCCATACGTGAAGGAGTGCTGCTTGTCAGGTCGGACACCACACTGGCAGACGTGCGTAAATTCGGTGAGGAGTGTCAAAGACGCTGGGGAATCACACCGCTGCAAATCTTCCTGCACAAGGATGAAGGGCATTGGCTGAACGGTCAGCCGGAAGCGGAAGACAGGGAAAGCTTCAAAGTCGGGGACAGATGGTTCAAGCCGAACTATCATGCCCATATCGTTTTCGACTGGATGAACCACGAAACAGGAAAGAGCCGAAAGCTCAATGACGATGACATGATGCAGATGCAGACCCTTGCATCCGACATCCTGCTGATGGAACGCGGGCAGTCAAAGGTTGTCACTGGTAAGGAGCATCTGGAACGGAACGACTTTATCATCGAGAAGCAGAAAGCTGAACTGCAACGCATGGATGCAGCCAAACGGCACAAAGAAGAACAGATAAATCTTGCCGAGCAGGAACTGAAACAGGTGAAATCAGAAATACGCACTGACAAGTTAAAGAAGACAGCCACCACGGCAGCGACAGCCATAACTAGTGGAGTTGCTTCTCTTTTCGGGAGTGGAAAACTGAAAGAACTGGAACGTGCCAACGAAAAACTGCAAGACGAGGTTTCAAAACGGAACACCAATATTGAAAAATTGCAGAGCCAAGTACAGCAGATGCAGAAACAGCATGATACGCAAATCCACAATCTCAGAGAAATGCACAGGCAGGAACTTGACATGAAAGAAAAAGAACTGTCACGGCTCGCCAGAATCATAGACAAGGCTTTTAGGTGGTTTCCGATGTTCAGGGAAATGCTGCGCATGGAAAAGTTTTGTGCCATGCTGGGATTCTCTAAAGAAATGACTGAAAGTCTTATAGTCAAAAAAGAAGCCCTGAAATGTAGCGGTAAAATCTATTCCGAGCAACACAGGCGGAACTTTGATATAAAGGATGATATTTTAAGGGTGGAAAATGACCCTGACGATGAAAGCAGGCTGAACCTGACAATAAACAGGAAGCCGATTGCCGACTGGTTCAGGGAGCAATGGCACAGGCTTAGATATGGAGCAAGAGTGCCGCAACAGGAAGAAAGAAAAAGTAGAGGATTCAAATTATAATAGAAGCAATTTGATTAGTAATCTAAAAGCACTCCGATAACGATTAGAGTGCTTTTAGATTACTAATCATTAATTATCAAAGCAAGTGCAGTTTAAGATTTTACTGAAGTTTGCATTAATAAAGAATATACTACAGCTGATATATGCGCAACATATTGTGACGCTTGTGATTCATTTCCCTTGAAATCCTTAACAAATACCGCTAAGGTATAACTGATATTATTAGGCAGACATATATAGGCAACATCATTGTGAGCTGCAAGAACACCATTTTCATTAACATAACCTGAACCTGTCTTATGCGCTATAACAACCCCTTCTTTATCAAGAAGTGGAGCTGCTATCCTATCTACACCTGTTTTGCATTCTTTTAACGTATTCTTAATGAAACTTTGTTTCTCATCATCGATAAGACCTTCAGTAAACAAACGATTCATCAACATTGCAGCACCAAGAGGAGATGTATAGTTAGAGTAAGCCTTGTTATGGTCAGCCGACATTTCCTCTTCCGTATAAGCTATCTGAAAACTTGAACGAGGAATGAGTGTGGCTATAAAACTATCTGTTTGAGCGACATTAACCATATCCTTAAACATAAGGTTGCTTGCATTGTTGTCACTCTGAGTAAGAGTATAACGCAGCAAATCTCTCACTGTCAATGATATGACTGGCCCTGAATAATCTTTCAGCATAGGACTCCAAGTCTTTGGGTCAAGTTTATCCCTATTTATATTTACTAAGGTATCAAGTGAAATTCCTTTATTGTCAAAGTCATTACAAAGAGCTAATGCCTGATGAACCTTAAACACACTCATCATAGGATAAACACTCTTATTATTGACCTTAACCGTATCTCTGTTATTAACAATAACCGCCACACCAATTTCGCCAGGACAAGCTGAGACAATTTGAGAAATGCTATCAGTCAAAACATTTGTTAAAGGAGGATTTGCGCTATCTTTTGTCGCTGATTTATGGAACAATGAAAATACCAAGATGAAAATGCAAACTAAAGCTATACACAAAACTACGATTTGTTTTTTTCTGTTTTTTCCCATGTTTATATTATTTATATTTGTTTGACGAGAATATCTTTATTTGCCGACAAAGGTACATAACTTTACGGAAAAATATGTTTCTAAAATATATAAATAGACAGCTGTGGGGAAAAATTAGATAATTAAAAAGGCTAAATGACTGAAAATAATCACTTAGCCTTTTAATCCGTACCCAGACCCGTACTTCGTAATTGCTGCGCCCATCATTCAAGACTGTCAAATCGGGTCTTTCCTGTCAAGCCAATGATGCCTATGCGTATGCCAAACACATGGATTACGGATTTCTCGTTCCGTGAACAAACACTTTATCCGCAACTCTGCTATTTGGTGTATTGGCTTAACTCCATTTCTATGGGCAACACTTTTGTTGCAGATTTCAAGCAGCTTTTATCGAAATACCCATCAGTAAGAACCCGTTTATTAGGCTTTCCTCATAATTGGGAACAAGAGCCTTTGTGGAGATAAAATAATTGCCCTGTTTCTTAAAAAGCACTGGGGCAAACCAGCTCCGTCTTTAATTGTTTCCAATAAATGGATTGTTTCAAGCCCCTATAGAAAGAGAACAAAAATTCCTGTGTGAAAATTAATCTACGACAAGGAGCAAGCAAGGAGCAATATCAAACAAAAATCAATACCTTTGCAGTACATATGAGATAGACCAAAACAAAAGTGGAATATCGGAAACGAATAGCAAGGAAAAGAGAAGAAACGACCCAAGTTGATGTCCTTTTTGAGTTAATAATCAATAAAAGCGTTAAATCTTCACCTTTTAGAATGTGCAATTAAAAATAACAACCATATTTCTGACTTATTATCTATAAAATATTGAGTAATAATCGGTTGTAAATACCATCATTAACTATTGTTTCTCCTGTTGATATAACAGCTCCTGATGTTCTTGTATGAGCACCTGATAAAAAAACATCGCCAGTTTCACTAACTATATCTACACCTAATCCTAATGTAACATTCCCAGATGGACCCGATATAGTATTAGAAACAGAAACCCCATCATTATATCTTATAAAAGAAGCATCTACACTTCCCGAATGTCCAACGACTGTACATATACCAAGCGATGTGTTTTTATACTTTACAGGATAATTAACCGCATTAGCAAAATGACCAGAAACCAAAAAACCAGAATACAAAGAAGACTTTACCCTATAACCTAAACTTGCAGAAGCTCCCCTATGATTATCAACTGAAATAGTTCCAGGAGTATAAGTTACCTGTTGCTTCAATCTTCCCCTAGATTTTACAAAATCTATCATCGGAGAATCTATTACTTTGCTCTTAAACTCATTAATATAAAAACTACTACAATCACCCAGTTTAATAACAATTCTATTCTTATCCTTATCTATATTCCAACCATCAACATGCAAAGTATTCAAAAGCTGTTTATTTTCACTGCTTGTAAAAAAATCAAACAACCATTCATCTAAATTCATTAATTCACTATAAGAATAATCACACTCCATAAATGAAACATAGTTTAAATCAATTCTTTTAGACAAATCCTCCTTAGCAAAATCTTTATTAGATTTCTTAGTAAGAAAAACAATCATTTTACTATCCTTTACATAAGCCCCACCAAAATAATCAGGATATAACATAGAAATACCATCCGATCCACGAACTGAAAGATGCTCAAACGAATTAATTAACTCAGTGTACATAGAAGTTAGGCTTCTTTGTTCAATATTTTGAGCTATATTTTTACTTTCTTCATTTATAGAAGAATCAGAACAGGAAAATAAAAAAACTCCCACAAACAATAAAAAAAATAACCTTCTCATAGCGCTTTGTTTTAAGATTAATATCACCTTATAAAATAAATAAAGAAAAATAAAACAAACAAGCAAAATAGTTCTTTTAACATCGCAAAATACACTATTAATTAGGCGGATCTTCTTCAAGATAAATATCCTGCAATAACTCATCCCATCGAGTTACTCTATAACAGCACAACGCTTCCCCGGTTTCCATATTATACCAATCAGCCACCTTATCTTTTACAGACATATACCAAGTATAACAACCATCATCCACATTCAAGCCTTCCACATCAAGAACCAAATCCTCATCCCGAAAATCATTCAACGCTTCATCCCCTATCATAGTACGAAACTGCCCGAAACTACTCATGCGCTGCATCCCATGCATGGCAGTATAGATCATATCCAATGCTCTATAATTTATCTGAACCTTTTCTTTACCGTCACGACCTTTCGAGCGTGAAACTGAAGCCTTTGAAGCATACTTGAAAACCTCTATCGCTGCACTCTCCAAATCCTTTATTTTCTTATATTTCTGAAAACGAGCATCCGCAACTGTACAACCATGCAACTTCTTCCATTGGGCTACCACATACTTGGCAGCTTCCAATGAATCAACTATAATATGAAAATGAAAATGAAACGAAAACAACCCTTTTTTTACTACATGGTAGGTACATTCCTTCTTGATCACTCCCGATATATCAAGAGAGCGAAACTTATGCTTTGTCCTTATACCGTCAGCCCACATTCGGTTACACTTGCGCATAAAATCGCGCAATACCTTCACATCACTGGTAACACAGTTCTGCAAAGTAAGCGTCACAAAATAAAACTCCCTACCTTCCGAAGCCAAATACTTCATAATCGGGAGAAACTTCTTTATATTTTGTGCCGTTTGAATACGCTGACAAATAGGACAAAAAGCCCGATGGCAATAATGAGAATGCGCTTTACCACCCTGCACGGTATAAATGTTTGAACATACATGAGCATCCATATATGCTTTCATCAGTTTGCTTTCCGGATTCTTTTCCGAAAGTTTTCGAGTAAAGTTATGGGAGATGATTTTTACCTTAGCCTTTTTTTTAAGACTATCAGAACCGTTTTTTAACGGACTTTCTTTGCAGTTGGTTATATTTGTTTTATCTTTGCACATACAAAGTATCTTTGTTGGTTTCGCTGCCCACCGTCCAAAGTAAGAAGCGAAGCTGATTAAACAATATACAAAGCCCATTGGTTACGAGCCGATGGGCTTCGTGTTTTTTATCTCACCCCAAAAGTAGGCAATTCATTCCAAACCGCCAAACAACTACAAAAAAAGAAGATACAATTTCCGTAATCGCACAACTTTTACTATATTCACTGCATCTTTGCCCTCAAAAGAGGGTAGAAATGCAAGCGAGTATTTCTATACATACAAAATAAGAAACTCCCAGATGTGAATCTCGGAGTTTTTTTATTGCCAACCCCACTCACAACATACTGTAGGGCATTTACCACGAAACTTTCTAGTTTATCTAGTATGGGGACTTCGCCCCCCATTCCCCCGGCTGCGCAACCCGGACATAAAAACACAACTAAATTCACAGAAACAAGGATACTTCCGGAAAAAAACCTATCTTTGTCGTACACAAAGACAACCCTTGCCGAACGATACGGGAGAGTTGCAAATAACACCACTGGAGTGAATTGACGGATATCCGACATCTCCAGTGGTATTTTTCTTATCCCCCTCCCGTCCCCCAAAGGGGGAGCACACAAAGACAAACCCTGCCTTCACTCAATGGAGTGTTACCTCTTCAGATCAAAGAAGTCGATAAACATATCTTTTAAAGACATGATCCGGTTTGCCCCATGGTCAAAATCCGCATGAAGCTGACACAGATCGTCAAAAATATCCTGGTACTCTTCCCGGCTGTCGGTCAGTTCCCGGCTTCCACGCTTGGCATAGGCACTCGCACATTTCCTTAAATACTCTGCAAAATCCTTGCAGGTAGGTTTTTTCTCCTTTTCTCCCATCATTCACAAAACATTTGTCGGAACACTTCTTTCAGTTCCTCTATTTCCCTGTTATTAAGTTCTCCAATCTTTCGTTTTATACGGCTCTTGTCTATTGCCCTTAACTGATCCGCTGCAATCTCTCCATTTTTCCCAGCCAAAAAACACCGCACACGAAAAGAAACATTCCTAATGGTGGATGTAACCGGAGCAACAACCACAGTTTTTAAATGATTATTCAAACCAGTAGGACTAACCACTACACACGGTCTTGTCTTAGCCATCTCACCTCCTTGAGTGGGGTCTAACTCCACCCAGTACACTTCATATTGTTCTACCATGTCCAGTCTTCAAAAGTTTCATCTTCGAAAACATCAGGAATCAGAAGCTCATCACCACCTTCTGCATGAAGTCGTTTAGCATCCTCTTCCCATCCTTGTCTTGGTTGTGCCTTTATCACTATACTACTACCGTCCAAAGAAACAGAAACGGCAGACTTTAAAGAAAGGCTAAGCCTCTTTAAAAGGTCAGAAGGAAGTATAACTCCCTTACTGTTTCCAATCTGAATAATGTTTGTTACCATAATGTTATAACTTTAAAATTGATTTTCATATCACAAAGATACATGAAGTTATAACATTATCAAAAGAAAAGCCAACTTTTTTCCTTTTCCACTGAGAACCCGGCCAACCGATGCACTCGTCGGGAGTGCTGGTGCACCCCCTTGCCGTGCGGCGCTCCCCGACCGATGATTTTTTATTGTGCCTTGTGCTCTTTCCCCTTTTGTCCGGCTTCTGTTCTTAAGCATGTCCGGAACACGTGGCAGACCGCTTGCAAATCCCATCCGGAAGGCTTACCTTTGCAAAAGGTTATAGCACACTATAACCCCTAAAGGGGTTGTGTGCAAGGGGACACCCCTTGACCCCGTGCGATGTGACGTTTCACGCCACATCTTCAGAACAGACATACACACCTAAAACCTAACGATATGGCAAAAACATGCATCAGAGTGGAAGCCTGCAAAATCGGCAGCGCAGAACGGCACAACCTAAGGAGCAAGGAGCTGGACTACATCCGTCCGGAACTCACCCACCGCAACGAACAGTGGATAGAACGTCCAATTACTGAAGTACACCAAGACATAACGGAAAAATACAAGGCAGCTACCGGACAGAGCTTGCAGAAAAGAGCAACCCCAATCCGGGAAGGAGTAATCGTGATCAGCGAGGACACCACACTCCGGCAGCTTCAGAACCTGGCCGAAAAGCTGGAAGAACGTTTCGGAGTACACGCTTTCCAAATATACACCCATAAGGACGAAGGTGCAAACGTATGGGACGGTAGGGAAGAAGCATGGAAACCGAACTATCATGCGCACATGATTTTCGACTGGACGGACGGACATACCGGGAAAACAATTAAGCTGAACAAACACGACATGGCGGAGATGCAGACCATAACAGCCGAGTGCTTGAACATGGAACGTGGCATTTCTTCAGATCGGAAACACTTGTCAGCCATCCAATACAAAAACCAGATGGAAACGGAGAAAGCCGAGCAGCTTCAAAAAGACATCGAGCAGCTCAACCGGGAATACTCCACAGGAACCCGACAGGTTAACCAAATACAGAAAGAACTCAATACCGCCCGAAAAAAACTCAAAAGCATGAAAACCGATATCCACATTAACGAAGCCAAAACAGCAGCAGCAAAAGCCGGAAAGACCGTTTTCAATGCCGTTACAAGTGTCTTCAATGTAGGAGAAGTAAAACGACAAGCCAAAGAAATCGAAGAACTCACAAAAGAAAACTACAATCTCTCTTTCAAAAACCAAAATTTGGAAGGGCAGCTAAGAACCAACACCATTGCAATGCAAAGAGCACAGGAAACAGCCGACAGACAAATAAAAGCACAGGCAGCCAAACTCAAACCCATAACAGAATTGTTTCCGGAAATGGAAAACGCAGGGGAAAATATAGAAGAACTCCGAACTATGGGAATACAAAATAATGATATCCGGCAACTCCTTACAGGAAAAGAAATATACTATACAGGCAACCTATACGACAGAGATAAAAGAAAATCATACCCGGTCAAAAACATAAAGATAGATATCGCCAAAAGCCGGAACGGTATTACTACCATTTGGCTAAATAACACACACTTTAAAAACTTTCTCAAAGAACTTTGGAATACACTACAAAAAGTACTAAGACTCAATACAGACAAAGGATTGCATATATAATTTATGGGAGGTAAAAACCTCCCATAAATATTAATTAATATCTCGAAACCTTAAGCCGTGCATGTATTTCATTAGCTAAACAATAATATCCATATCCATATTCATCAACACCAACATGTAATCCTACTACATTTTTATTAGCAGAATAACATATTCCTCCACTATCACCACCCACAGGAGATTTAGCATACCAAACACTAGTACATTGTCTTATCATAACATTTTC
>ENA-ORSF01000370-ORSF01000370.1-human-gut-metagenome-genome-assembly--contig:-NODE-370-length-13658-cov-11.3294_pt1 | contig 13658 bp, 10 predicted proteins | sample MGYA00242188_ERZ509155 | MGnify/ENA primary metagenome ERZ509155 (study PRJEB26280, sample SAMEA2338656) | human gut metagenome | biome: human gut; feature: human-associated habitat; material: faeces...
ATACCCTTATCAAATATGGAGGTGATACAACTATGACATGGCCTTTTGAAAATGATACTCACAAAGTGGAGAAAAAATTAGCGACGCAAAGTCTATCCGCAAATAAACAACGAAATTTCCTCGCAGGGATTATCATGTTTATTGCCTCTCTATTGTTAGCATTTTCGACTATCTTACTTTGTAATGCCACAATAGATACACAGATAATCTCTCGTGTCGATAACACACAGGAAATACTTAGTGTAATTTTGGGGATTGCTATTGTTCTGCTACTCACAGCAGGAATCGCTATTAAAAATATCATGTATATTTCCATATTACAGCGCACACGAGAATTTGCACAGTTGAGGACTGTGGGAGCGACCTACCGACAGATCAAAGCAGTCATTCATAACGAGCGAAAACAGTTATCTTGGAAGTATATTTTAGGCGGTTTGCTATTGGGTTTTCTTTTTAATTGTGTATTACCCTTGAAATTATATTTGGTGCCCAGTGTGGCCTGCACATTGCTTTCCGGTGCTTTTGTATGGTTCATTGTTTTTTGGTCATTCCGTACACCGGCAAAACTGGCTGCGTCTTTATCCCCTATGGCGGCATTGAGGACAGAGGAAATAAAATCAGCTAAAATTTTCAAAAAAAACAGTCGTATCAATCCTAATGGTTTGGCAAAAAAATACTTTTTCAGTAACCGTAAAAAGGCATTTTATACGCTGCTATCCCTTGTGTTGAGCGGAGTCCTTGTATTTGTAGTCTTTTCGGTAGTTTCGGCTATTGATATAAAAGAGCTTGTCCGGCAACCGTATTATGAAAACAGCAGCATTTATCTTAAACTGAACTCAACAGCTGCCGAAAACGCTACTCTTGAACTGATGAAAGATAGTCCTTTTACGGAGGAATTGAAAGCGCAGATTGAAAATATCTCTGGTGTAACAGAAATTTATCCATCCAAAAAATTAGATTGTGAGATCGTCGTTCCCGGTCAACCTGAGAATAGATATGAACTATCCATCAATAGTATTGTCGGCACAACCAGTTTTGAAACCCAACTGGTTGAGGGTGATATGCCTTATTCTCCAAATACAAACAGCACTATTCCGATTGTGATAAATCGTGCCTCTCCTTACTATGAAAAAACAGGTCTTTCCCTGAGTTTGGGAGATCATTTTTCCGCATCAGTAAATACGGGAATGTCTACAAAAGAAATTGATTTTTCAGTATGTGGTTTCATCGAAAATAAGGACAAAGGTAGCGTATTCTATACGACCCCTGAATATCTGGACTTTTTAGCAGAAATAAATTGTGATCTGGCATGGTACATTTGTACTGAAGATATGCAAACGAAACAGGCTGTTGAGGAAATTAAGGCACTGGTGGCTTCGGATAACCGTATAAATACTTCCATATTTGCGGATGATTTATCTGAATATCAGGCGTATTTTTATAACGCCAAAATTGTTGTTACAGCAGTGATAGTGTTGATATGTTTGTTTGCTTTTGTCAATTTGCTTAATACTTGCATTACAAACACTGTTATACGCCGCCATGACTATGCGCTGTTAGAGGCCGCTGGTATGACGAAAGTACAAATTTATCAAACACAGAGTGCAGAAAACAGGATTTATTTTTTTGGTAGTTTAATAGGGAGTTGTGTGGTAGGCATACCGCTGGGGTTCCTTTTATGCAACAAGATCGCAGAAATACCCGGATTATCCTATATTTCCTATCGCTTCCCGTGGCCGTTTCTACTCCTGTATTTCGTGCTTGTTTTTGTGGTTCATATAGTAGTAACAGTGTATCAAAGACACATTTTAGCGAAGCAGTCTGTAGTAGAGCGTATTAAAGCGATTGAGTGAATCAATGTAACTAAAGTTTCGTTAAAATGAAATCTCTTGTTGAACAAATCAAAGTGACAGTATAATCGTATGGAATCGGCGGGGCGGCGAGTGCTGCCCCGCTTTTTTCGCCATTTCTCAAAAAAATTTTTGAAATGTCCGAGCACTGTAACATTTCACACCGATTTTCAATGAAATTTTTGGGCCGCTGTAACATTTCGCGGACATTTGGGTTTTACAATACACTTATCAACAGGTAGGAAGCCTTGAAAGGAGTTTTGAATATGAGCGTTTTACAGACGATTGACCTGAAAAAGTATTACGGTACAGAACCGAACATTACCCGCGCCCTTGACGGCGTAAATTTCTCCGTGGAGGACGGCGAGTTTGTGGCTGTTGTGGGAACCTCTGGTAGCGGCAAGTCCACCCTGCTTCACATGATGGGCGGGTTGGACACTCCCACCAGCGGAACCGTGATTGTCCGAGGCGAAGAACTGGCAAAGAAGAACGACGAGCAGCTTACCATCTTTCGCCGCCGCAACATCGGCTTTATCTTCCAGAACTATAACCTTGTTCCCATCCTGAATGTGTATGAGAACATCGTCCTGCCGGTGGAGCTAGACGGGGACACGGTGGATCAGAAGTTTTTGGACGAGATCGTTCACCTGCTGGGGCTGGAAGATAAACTGAAAAATATGCCGAACAATCTTTCCGGCGGACAGCAGCAGCGTGTGGCTATCGCCCGCGCCTTGATTACCAAACCGGCTATCGTGCTGGCCGACGAGCCGACCGGCAACCTTGACAGCAAGACCAGCGCCGAGGTGCTGGGGCTTATCAAGCGTACCAGTGCGGAGTTCCGGCAAACTGTTGTGATGATTACCCACAATGACGACATAGCCCGCCTTGCAGATCGGATTGTCCGCATTGAGGATGGCAGGATTGTGGAATAAGGAGGTGGCAAGCTATGACATGGCCTTTTGAAAATGATACCAGTGACATTGAAAAGAAGCTGGCAAAGCGCAGTTTGCATCGTGAACGGCAGCGTAATTTATTTGCAATCATTGCTCTTGTGTTAACTGCATTTATGATAACTGCGACATTCAGTATTGGTTTTAGTTACTTTGAAACCTACCAAATGCAACAAATTCGGTTAATGGGAACTACCGCTGATGTCGGAATCACAAATATAACAGAAAATCAGTTGGTTGAAATTTCAAAATCAAACCTTGTCCTTGACGTAGGTATACAGCAGCGTTTAGGCAGTGTTGATACAGAGCAACTGCAAAATGCGAGATTAGGTATAGTTTGGATAGATGATACCGAGTGGGGAACCCACCGTCTGCCTACTATATCAAGTGTTGTAGGAAATTACCCATCAAGTAAAAACGAAATTATGCTACCTACATGGGTGCTTGAACAGATGGGCATTTCTGATCCGCAAATAGGGATGGAGATTGTGTTGTCGTACCAAATTGGCGATAGCTATAATTATGTCTCAGACACCTTTTTGCTGTCGGGCTACTATACGGACTACATTCCAATGCGCACAAATAATCGTGGTTATGTTTATGTTTCATCCGCTTTTAAGGATAGCTTAAATGTATCACTGGATAATAGTGTTACGGCAATGATCCGTTTTCAAGGCAATGATAATGCTGACAAAAACTGTGAAAGATTGCGGCGTGAGATTGACTTTACAGAAGGGCAAACATTTGAAATTGTACCATTAGAACAGGCAAATGGTGGAACTATTATTTTAGCTGTAATAATTTTAGCAGTTTTTATATCCTTTAGCGGCTATCTGCTGATTTATAATATTCTTTATGTCTCTGTCGTAAAAGATGTGCAATTCTATGGCCGTCTTAAAACGATTGGAACGACCCAAAGGCAGATAAAGAGAATTATCTATAAGCAGGCAATCAGAATCTCTTGTATTGGTATTCCGATTGGTCTGTTACTTGGTGCGGTTGTTTCCTTTGGCATTGTTCCTTACTTCCTGAATATGATGTATTCAACAAATTCTGATGTGGGAACAAAAGTATCTTTTTCGCCGTTTATTTTCATAGGAGCGGCCATATTTACGTTCATTACCGTTATGATTGCAAGCATGAAGCCCGCCAAAATTGCCGGAAATGTTTCAACAATAGCAGCACTCCAATATACAGCAGCCAGCACAAAGAGCAGCGCCAGAAATTGTAGCAAAATGAAGTTGTCCAGAATGGCATGGAACAATGTCTTTCGTAATGCTAAGAGTACAACCCTTGTTTTTGCATCGCTTTTTTTCGGCCTTTCCTTGTTCCTTGTCGTCACAGGGCTATTACATGGTTTAAGCCCGGAGAATTATGTGAGCCAATGGGGAGTAAGCGATTTTGCACTCACATATAGTATCCACGAAAGAGAAGATTTAATTTCCAGCGAAATGGTTTCAGAGATTGGTCAGCTTGACGGCATTGAGAATTTGAGGTTGACCTATGCACCTTATCCTCAAGTAGCAGCAGATGTTGTATATGACGATGCTGTATTTCACGAGTTTCTTGCGTCATTAGACGGAGTAAACGGCATTGATTTTTCTGATCCGGCAAAATTAGAAAATTATCAGCAAAACTTTTTTAGCGGGGTTTTTGGAATTGACAGTGCATATTTGGAAGAAATCAATAAAACCTTAAACTTACCTATTGACACGTCTGCCTTTGAACAAGGAAAGGTTGTGCTGCTGTCCAAAACAGTAGAAGACCTTATTCAGCCGGGGCAGGAAATAACAATCCAGACGCAGAACGGACAGCATTCCTTTATTGTAGCGAACGGTTATTTGAATGAAGGGTTTCGAGCAGGAGGAGGCAATGAGAGAGGGACGGCTCCTGATTTGTATATTAGTCAAACAGCTTTGAAAGAACTCTTTCCGCAATATAGAGTGTTCCGCGTGGCCTTTGATACGGATGGTCAACATGACGAAAGTATACTGCAAGAATTAAAGCAAATCACCGCATCACAAGCTAACATTGATATTATATCCCGATATGAACGGCGAGAAGAAATGCAGGAATATCTCATTACAGCAAAGGTTTTAGGAACAGGGTTGTCCGTGATCCTGCTGCTTGTTGGTGTCATGAACTTTGTGAATACAATGGTTGTCAATGTAAATACTCGGCGCTATGAATTAGCTGTTCTTGAAAGCATTGGAATGACAAAGCGACAAATCAAACGAATGCTATTTATGGAAGGTTTCTATTATTGGGGCGTTTCCCTTTCCCTTGCAGTCACCATTGGAACAGCAATCTTCATCTTGCTATATATGATTTTTAGTAAAGTGGCCTATTATGCTGTTTTCTCCTATCCATTTATCCCACTGGTGCTGGTGTCTGGACTGGTGTTGCTAATCTGCATTATTGTGCCTATATGGGTCTACAAAACTGACGCTAACCTTCCAGTTGTGGAGCGATTGCGGTTGACAGAGTGAGTTTAATCAAATAGCAAAATGTGTTTATTTTTGATTATTCTTGGAGAACCAGTCTCTTATCCTGTCAATCAGGTTGACGGCTTTGAATTGACCATTGAAAAGCCCACATGGTCTCCGTTTAAGGGATATACCATTCGCTGGGCTGTTACTGCGAATTCTAAAGAAATCTATTCCTTCGGTGAGGATGGTAGTCCTGGCTTTGAGTATCTCGAACGCCACATTGACTGGCAATGGTATCGTTTGACATATTCGCAGGATATATTTCCTTTTAATAATTTAGAATTCTCATTGGGTGGAGACAGTACGGGCTTGCAGGGAAGTATTGTTCAAAAATATGATTATTATGGAACTCGCTTGGAGGCGGGAACCTATCGTGTAGTATTAGAAATGAAGACAAAGGACGGAACACCGCATTATTTGGCGGCTGAATTTGATGTTGAGTAAATAAGCAGAAAGACAACTTCAAGTTTGTAAAACTGATGGAATAAAAAAATGTAAAGCTGGGAGCATTAGCTTACGGCTTTTTAAGTTAAAGCAAATAGAAGTAAATAATGGTCAAAAAACAATCGACATCCGACCTCGTACACGTTATAATATAAGTAATCTAATAAGAAAACAGTGTTATCATTACTGCATTGCTAAATGAGAATGGTAGCCATAAATATGAATTCGTAGGAACGGAATGGTTGAACCCTCAGGGTGACAATGTCACTCATTTGTCAGCGAGAGGTGCTTAACTTAGATGATTTTCAGTTTTCTTATTTTGACATGGATTTACAGGAAAGTCAGTAAAATCAAGTTGTTGCTTGACTTATGTTGACCAAGAAAAACATAGATTTTCTGTAGTGACTTGAACTCCTAAGACTCTATTGTAGGTTCGATTCCTATAGGGAACGCTCTATTTTAAGCGGTAATGAGAGAAAAATCATTGCCGTTTTTTTGTTGTTTTTCTGCTAACAGCAAATCAAAAAATGAGCATTTTTGCTAACAGAAAATGCAAATTGCTAACAGTAAAATTATTGTAGATTTGCTAACAGGAATGAAAAGCTATAATGCAGCTGGTGTAAAAGGTTGTAAATTCTTGTAGCTAACAAAAGAGTGATGATAAAAAATATTTCTGCTTGGAAAATATCAAGCCTGAATGAGTATTCCGTTCAGATTAGATTAGGTTCTAATCTGGGCGGATTTTTTTTATTTCAGGAAGAAGGAGGATGCCTACAGGGAGGCAGCATCAAGAGTGATCCGACAGCGAATAAAGCGGTTGCAAAGATCATGACAACAGAAGCCCTGATAAAATGCGATTTTTCTGGGGATGTTCTTAAGGGCGTTGACCGTGCGGAAGAGTTTGTGAGTGACGCATATCTTTTAAGAAAAATGAGAAATATTGTGGCGTATGGTGGAGCTGCGATCGGTATGGCGGTTGCGGTATCTGAATTCTTAAAAGGAAATATCAGTGTAGCAGGAACGTTATGTATCGTTCTGCTTGCCAGCGAGTTTTTCCTGCCGCTCAGACTGCTTGGTTCATTCTTCCATATCGCAATGAATGGTATGGCAGCGAGTGATAAGATTTTCAAAATTTTAGATTTGCCGGAACCACAGGCTGGAGAAAAAACACTGCCGGATGGAGCGTTAGATGTTACATTAAAAGATGTGCACTTTTCTTATGAAGAGGACAGAGAGATTTTAAAAGGAATAGGCTTAAATCTTCCGGCAGGAAGTTTTGTATCACTGGTTGGTGAATCCGGATGTGGTAAGAGTACGATTGCCGGAATCCTTGCAGCAAAGAACCGGGGATATAACGGAGAAATCATCATCGGTGGCGTACCGCTTAATGAAGTGAATGAAACCAATCTGATGCAGAGGGTTGTTCTGGTTCGCCATAACAGCTACCTGTTCAAAGGTACAGTAGAAGAAAATCTGAAGATGGCAAAACCGGACGCAACGAAAGAAGAGATGGAAGCTGTCCTTCAGAAAGTGAATCTCTTAGGGTTCTTACAAACACAGGATGGCTTGCAGACACAGTTGTTGGAAAAAGCAAGCAACCTGTCCGGCGGTCAGTGTCAGAGACTGGTAATTGCCAGAGCATTGCTTCGGACAGACAGTGCGGTTTATATTTTTGATGAAGCTGCATCCAATATCGATGTAGAAAGTGAAGAACTAATCATGAATGTGATTCACGAACTGGCAAAGACAAAGACGGTACTTCTGATCTCCCACAGACTGGCAAATGTCGTGAAGTCTGACAAGATCTATTTCTTAAAAGACGGAGAAATCAAAGAAAGCGGAAAGCATGACGAACTGATGAGCCAGAATGGTGCGTACAGACATCTGTATGAAAGCCAGATGGCACTGGAAAACTATGGAAAAGGAGGAATGGCATAATGAGTGAAAATACGAATACAACAAAACGCAGAAGTGCCATCCAGATCATGGGAAGTCTGATTGGTCTGGTAAAACCCTTGCTCCATATCATGCTGGCAGCAATCATCCTTGGAACATTGGGTTATTTATGTGCAATCTTCCTGACGATACTGGCAGGACAGGTTATCATGCATGGTCTTCTGACAGGAGTAGCCGGAATGATTGTTCCGGTGGACAATATGTGGCGGGTATTTACTCCAGTAAAAACGATTATTACAGTCATGATCGTAATTGCAGTGCTTCGTGGAATCCTGCATTATGTGGAACAGTATTGTAATCATTTTATCGCATTTAAGTTGTTGGCAATCATCCGTCACAAAGTGTTTGCGGCACTGAGAAAGCTCTGCCCTGCAAAATTGGAAGGACGGGATAAGGGAAATCTGATCTCGATTATTACAACCGATATCGAATTACTGGAAGTGTTCTATGCACATACCATTTCTCCGATTGCGATTGCAACGCTGACCTCAATTATTATGGTGATTTTTATCGGAAGATATCACTGGCTGGCAGGAGTGATTGCTCTGGTAGCTTATCTGATTGTCGGTGTTGTCATCCCGATGTGGAATGGAAAACGTGGAAGCCAGAAGGGAATGGAATTTCGGACAAACTTCGGAGAACTGAACAGTTTTGTTCTGGATTCTTTACGTGGACTGGACGAGACCATCCAGTACGGACAGGGTGAAAAGAGAAAAGAGCAGATGTCTGAGCATTCCAAAAATCTTGCAGGAATGCAGGAGTCATTAAGCAAAATGGAAGGCTCACAGCGTTCATTTACGAACATGGTTATCCTGCTTGCATCTTTTGGAATGCTTGCACTGACGATCTGGCTGTACGACAAAGGTGCGATGGGATTCGAGGGAATCTTAACCTGCACCATCGCAATGATGGGTTCTTTCGGACCGGTAGTAGCATTATCAAGCCTTTCCAATAACCTGAACCAGACACTGGCAAGTGGTGAGCGTGTTCTTTCTCTTCTGGAAGAGACACCGCTTGTGGAAGAAATTCCGGGTGACGTGGAAACTTCCGGTGCAGAGAGCATGGAACATGAATTTACAGGAGCAGAGGCAGAGCATGTAACATTTGCTTATGATAATGAGGTTATTTTAGATAACTATTCACTGAAATTACAGCCGGGTAAAATCACAGGGATTCATGGTGCGAGCGGCTCCGGAAAATCTACGCTCTTAAAACTGCTGATGCGGTTCTGGGATGTGCAGGATGGAAGTGTATCGGTAGACGGTACAGATGTCCGCAAGATTCCGACCAAGCATTTGAGAGATATGGAAAGTTATGTCACACAGGAAACGCACCTGTTCCATGATTCGATTGCAAACAATATCGCAATCGCAAAGCCGGGAGCATCCAGAGAAGAGATTATGGAAGCTGCAAAGAAAGCGTCTATCCACGATTTCATAATGACACTTCCGAAAGGATATGATACAGAAGTCGGAGAACTGGGTGATACGCTGTCCGGTGGTGAAAAACAGAGAATCGGAATTGCAAGAGCATTTCTCCATGAATGCCCTCTGATCCTGCTCGATGAGCCTACATCGAACCTCGACTCTTTAAACGAGGGAATCATTTTAAAATCATTGAAAGAATCGGCCAAGAAGAAAACGGTTGTCCTGGTATCCCACAGAGTATCCACAATGAACGTGGCCGATGTAGTATATGAAATGGAGAACGGCAGAATTTCTTAATAAATTCTTAGAACTGATAGGGTATCTCCAGAAACTGCAAATCATGATGCATGCCGGATGGAACATACAATCAGCGAAGAATCTTTCCAGAAGATTCAGGAACTGGTGAAGAAGATAAAAAAGAAGATTCATCAAAGGAACAAATGGAAAAACAATGGCAATGCCATTAAGTCAGTTGTTCGAAGTTTTGTTCGATAGCTCAGTTGTTGTCAAATATCCGATATTTTGAACTCAAAAAGCCAAAAACAGGTATGCCAAAAAGACAGATGCTGTCCATCTGCCAAAAAGAAGGATATTCAGTTGCAGAACTTACCGATATCCAAAATGAATTGCGCTGATTCCACGGAGAGGCCGTTGAAACTGCCGGAACCTGTCTTTCACTGCGTGGACATATTTCATCATCAGCCGGATAATATCGATGTGCCTTCCAGAATCCCTGCGCATGAAGAACTTTCTGGCTGTTTTTAATGCTGAAGAAAAGTCAAGTTCATAGAGATACTTGTTGCTGCCATCCCGTTTCTTTTTCAGGTTTTCTTCTGCCGCTTCGTTTGCGATAAAAATGCCGAAATTGCATTGGAACAATTGGTGCCTGACACAATAAACTTGCAATAGGCTGCTTTTTTCTGTTGAGCAAGAAGTATCTTTTAATTCATATTTAGGTGGTTTGTCAATAGCAATAATATTTAATGCATAATCTGATTTAAGAGTGAATTTCAAATTTTAGATTTTCAATAATCATGGGATAAAAATAACAGGGAGGATTATAGTTTTCGGAATAAAGCCGATATATAATATTAGAAACAATAAATAATAAAGAACGGATTCAGAGAAGGAGGACAAAGGATATGTCAATGAATGTGAATACAACGGGTACTGTTTATGGAAGTTATCAGAATACCTACAAGGCAGGTACAGTAGATAAGAAAAAAGAAACAGCGAAAACAACAGAAAATGATAAGGTCAAGAAAAATGTGACAGAAAGTATAGCCGAAAAAAATCTAAGTAAAGAGGCACAAAAAATGCTTAAAGATATGCGTGGCTCAAGAACAGATATGGACTTTATGGTTGCAGATTTTGAAAATGGTGATAATGCTAAAGATATTTTAGCACAAAGTGATAAAGAGTTTACGGTTATTTTCTCAAAGGAAGAAATGGAGAAGATGGCATCCGATCCCAAATATTATGCTGAAAAGATGCATAGTATTGAAGGTGCTTTGCGTATGTCGGATGAAATCAATGCTCAGTTTGGATTTGAAAGAGCATTTGGTAAGACAAACGGAATAGAAAACAGTGCAGATACTGATACAAAAATAACAAAGTTTGGTATTTCTTTTAATAGTGATGGAACTACAACATTCTTTGCTCAATTAGAAAAAACATCAGCTAGTCAGAAAGAATATCTTGAAAAAATTCAGGAAAAGAAAGCTGCGGAGAAGAAAGAGGCGAAGAAAAAGGAACAATTAAAGCAAATTGAAGTAAAAAAAGCTACTGTTCAAGCAAATTCAAAAGATGAACTTTTGGATAAAATTAAAAATATTGAATGGAATTCTATCAAACCAGAGGATAATAAAATCGGTGGAAGATTTGATTTTTCAATTTAGTATATTTAGATGGGGATGATTACATAAAGTATGGAGGTAGATTCATTATGAGAAAACGTTTTTTTTCTATTATTGTATGTGTTGTCATGCTTTTTACAATGAATGTCACAGCTTTTGCGGCAGAAACTCAGGAAAATTATTCGGAGACGGAGAAAACAATGACATTTGAAATAACTCCGACAGCATTAACTTCTGGATCATCACGACATTCTGTTGGAATGTTAAATTCCTTTTTTGGAACAAATGATACAGTGGCAACTTCCGCTCTTGGTTCTTTTACAATCAGCAGCACATCTGTTCCGTCAGGCTCCACAATCAGTAAAATAGTGGTTACATCCACAAAAAGTAGTGGAAGTAGTGGAAACATCGAATTATTTGTTGCTAAAGATGAGGATAATGGAGATGGCACATTTGACAGATATACAGACAGCAAAAGTTGGAATAGTTCTCTTACTTTTGCAGATTTTGGCAATTATAATTTAAGCCCTGTTGGAAATTATTATGTTCAATTTGAATCTACAAGGTATTCAACGGGAACTGTTGCAGCAGCAACATTAAAAAATATTTATGTCACAGTATACTATCATTAAAATTTTATAATCCCCATTCTAAACAAGCAAAGATGTTGTTATTCAGTTAGCAGCATCTTTGCTTTTAATTGTATAATTGATATGACTATTGAGTTAGAATGACATTGATAGCGATAGAAAGCTATATATTACAGAAGCAGACTTTGATAAAAAAGCATTTGAGAGATTATATAAATTGAATATTATATAATCAGAGGTATATAGAACATGCACAGAGACACTATATTTCAATATGAAACAATGGTGCCTGACACAATAAAAACGCATAGCCAAACTTCGCTCGGTATAACTGCCTGATTGTGTCGAAATTCGTATTTTATCAATTATATCTGATAAAACTGGATTTGCGGTATTGAAAATCAGTTATAGCCGTGGTACCATATAGACAGTTTCAGAAGGGAGGCTGGTCTACATGATTAAACGAGAAATTTATATGAGCCGTATCCGTCCTTTTATCGGAAATGAGCTGATAAAGGTTCTGACAGGGATTCGCCGTAGTGGAAAATCTGTCATGCTGAGCCTGATCCAAGAGGAACTTGCCCAAAACGGGGTCCAACCAGAACAGTTTATTTCCCTGAATTTTGAGAACATGAGCAATGCACACCTTTGTACGGCTGTTGCATTGCATGATGAAATCCTTCGCAGAACAAAAGAAATCAGCGGCAAGGTTTATCTGTTCTTCGACGAAATCCAAGAGGTGGCTGATTGGGAAAAATGTATCAACTCTTTCCGGGTGGAGCTGGATTGTGATATATACATTACCGGTTCCAACGCCAAGCTGCTTTCCGGTGAGCTTGCCACTTATCTTGCCGGACGGTATGTGGAGTTCGTGATTTACCCGTTTTCATTCAGAGAGTTTATGGAGCTGTATCACACCGTTTACGAAGGTGCAGACGAAAGACAATGCTTTACAAAATATCTGACGCTGGGAGGAATGCCCTATTTGAGCAACCTTCGCTACGACGATGCCGCCAGTCGTCAGTATTTGCGGGACTTGTTCAACTCCGTAGAGCTGAAAGATATTATCAAGCGAAACAATATCCGTGATGTGGATATGCTGGAGAGAATTATTGCTTATATAACTTCCAACATCGGCACTACCTTTTCTTCCACAGCCATTTCCAAGTATCTGAAAAGTGAAGGGCGCTCCGTTTCACCAGAAACGGTACTGAACTACATCAAAGCCTGCACGGACGCATTCCTGTTTTATCAGGTGAAGCGCCAAGACCTCCAGGGAAAGAAAATCCTGACCGTCAACGAGAAATACTATGTTGCAGATCATGGTGTCCGGGAAGCCGTGTACGGTGGCAACATGAAGGACATTAACCTTGTCCTTGAAAATGTTGTCTACATGGAGCTGCTGCGCCGTGGTTATTCTGTGACTGTTGGGAAAGTCTCTGACAAGGAGATTGACTTCGTATGTGAAGATCATGGGAAAAAGCTGTATGTTCAGGTTTCCTATCTACTTGCCTCGGAGGAAACCATCCAGCGTGAGTTTGGGGCGTTTGCCGGTGTTCGTGACAATTTCCCGAAATACGTTGTAACGATGGACGAACTGGATATGAGCCGAGATGGAATCAAACACCGCAATATTCGTGACTTCCTGCTGGCAGAGGAATGGAACTGAAATGTTCTTCTTTCACCAGAAGATATGCAGAAGTTCTTCCAATGCCGAGAATGAAAAAACAATGGTGCCTGACACAATAAATATTATGATATGTCTGTATTTAACCGCTGTATAGAAACCGGGAATGTTCTCTTAATACTGGAATGTTGGCAGGATGTCCACCCGGCGCTTGTCAGTATCCCAGTGAAATGGGAATACAGCTCGCCGTATGGACTTTTGTATGCTCTGAATCCGCCGGATGATGTTATGCAGTTTGAAAACAATGGTGCCTGACACAATAAATATTGTATAAATGTCAATGCTGTTGTGGTACATGTTGTATTCTGCGTAAATGGTATTCATGTTGTGTCTCCTTTAAACCAATAAAAATATAGAAGCATTTCAATCAGTTCACAATGTCACTTTTATTTTGTGTTATACTGTTTTA
>ENA-ORSF01000398-ORSF01000398.1-human-gut-metagenome-genome-assembly--contig:-NODE-398-length-12998-cov-3.35146_pt1 | contig 12998 bp, 9 predicted proteins | sample MGYA00242188_ERZ509155 | MGnify/ENA primary metagenome ERZ509155 (study PRJEB26280, sample SAMEA2338656) | human gut metagenome | biome: human gut; feature: human-associated habitat; material: faeces...
CCTGTTTTGTGGCATCCGCGCCGCCCGCCATGGCAATGGAGCAGTCCGCCGCCTTGAGTGCGGGAATGTCGTTCACACCGTCGCCCGTCATGGCAACGTGATGCCCTTTCGCCTTGAGTGCCTCGACCAGCGCCTTTTTCCGCGTCGGGGTCACGCGCCCGAAGACGGCGTAGCGCTCGCAAGCATCGGGGAGTTCGTCGTCCGATAAGGTGGAGGCATCCACCGCGCCGCCCGACAAGCCGACCTTGCGGGCGATCGCCGCGACTGTCTTTTCGTCGTCGCCGCTGATAATTTTCAGCGCAACACCCTGCGTATGGAAGTAATGCAGCGTCTCCTGCGCCGCGGGGCGAATCTCGTCGGTCAGCAGGCAAAGGCCAATCACGCGGGTGACGGCGGGCGGTGACGCAGCCGTCCGCTTCCGCCAAAACCAGCACGCGCAAGCCGCGCCCGGCGCAGTCCGAAAGCGTTTTGCGAATCGGCGCAAGATGCGCATCATCCAGCACAAACGTCGGCGCGCCTAAAATCAGCGTTGTACCATCCGCAAAAGATACGGCGGACTTTTTCCGTTCGGAGGAAAACGGCAGGACAGCCACGGGCTTTTCGCCCTGCACATCGGGAATTTCCGCGCGGAGGGCATCCAGCGTGCCGGAACGCTCGTCCATGCTGGACAGGAAGCGCCCCAATTGCGTCCGCATGGCGCCCTCGTCCCCCGAAAGGGGCAGCAGCGAATCCACCGTCATCTTGCCCGTTGTAATCGTGCCGGTTTTGTCCAGACACAGCACATCCGCGCGGGAGAGCGTCTCAATGCCGTACAGCTCCTGCACAAGGGTGTTTCGCTTGCCGAGCTTGATTACGCCAACCGCCAAGGCGACCGAAATCAGCAGAATCAGCCCTTCGGGAATCATGCCGATCATGGCGGCGACGGACGTAGGGACAGCTGCTGTCAGCGGAAGGTGCTGGAGGAAGAACTGCTTGCAGAACAAAAGCAGCCCAATCGGAATCAGCGCCGCGCTGACGATGCGAATCAGGCGGTTGACCTCCGTCATCAGCACCGATTTCGGGCGGCGAATCTCCTTCGCGGAACGCGTCAGGCGGGCGGCATAGCTTTCGTCGCCCACATAAACCAGCTGCGCGGTGAAGGTTCCTTCTAAAATATAGCTGCCGGACAGAAGAAAATCGCCCGGCTGCTTGCGCATGGGCGTGCTTTCCCCTGTCAGCAGGGATTCGTTCGCCGCACCCTGCCCACTGGTGACGACGGCATCCGCCATCACTTGGTCGCCCGCGCGGAGAATCACCAGATCGCCCTTGACGAGCGCATCCGGCGCGCAGGTCTTTTCCTGCCCATTGCGCAGGACGTGCGCAGTCGGGGCGTTCAGCAGGGACAACTTGCGAATGGTCTTGCGCGCGCGAAGCTCCTGCACCGTGCCAATCAGCGTGTTCGACACCACGACACCCAGAAACAGCATGTTCCGCCAGCTGCCCACCAGCGCCAGACAAGCCGCCAGCGCCACATTTAGCCCGTTGAAGGGCGTGAAGAGATTTTCCGCCAGAATCTGCGCGGTGGATTTGTCGGGGCGGTGGTGGGAGATGTTCGGCTTGCGGGAAGCCGCCTCCTCGTCCGTCAAGCCGCTTGGCGCGGTCGGGGTGAAATCCGCCGGAAGCTCCGTGTTGACCTGCAAGATATCCGCCATAATTTGTTATGCTCCTAATACATCCGCCGCCGCGCGCAGGGACGGCAGCACTTCAACGCCCGGCACCTGACGCAGTACCGCGTCGCACTGGTGCCCACCGGAAATCAGCAGACAGCGGCAGCCGATGGCGCGGGCAACCTCGGCGTCGTGGCTCGTGTCGCCCAGAAACACCGTGTCTGCAGGGTCGTAGCCCTTGCGCGAAAGGTAATCCTTCGCCAGCTGCACCTTCGACACCGCGTAGACGTCGCCCAGCCCCAGAATGTCGTCGAACATGCCATCCAGCTCTGGAAACTTGACGACCTGCGCGCGCAGCTGATCCACCTGACTGGCGGAGATAATCGCCTGATGGAAGCCTGCGTCGTGGAAGCGATGAACCGCCTCCGCTGCCGTCTGGTGCAGCTGCGCCAGATGGAAGTTCGCGACGTAGCCTTCGTTCCATTCTTTCGCCACAAGCGGGAAATCCTCGTCCGTCACGCCAATGTCGGTGTAGTAATCCTTGACCGGAAAGCGGAAAATCCGCCGATATTCCTCTTCGCTTGTCAGGCGATAGCCGTGGTGCGCGAAAACTTCATTGTTGATTTTGACCACCAACGGTACGTCGCTGAGCAGCGTGCCGTTCCAGTCCCACAGAATCGTCATTGCTTCTTAACCTCCGAAAATTTAGGGTAACGCTGATTATACCACACTTTCAGAGGAAGGACAAGCGCTTTTTTGCAAATTACTTGCTGTAATAGCTCTTGAAGGTTTCGCCGTTGTCCATGTGGATGACGCGCGGTTCATCCGCCTTCGCCTGCTTGTAGTTCTTGCGGCGCGTAATCACCAGCGCTACCAGACCGACAACCAGCAGCAGCATCCCCAGATGCAGCACCAGCCCCAGCAGTCCGCCTAATACACTGAACACAAAGTGGAACACGCTGGCGACCGCGCCGAACACCATGTTGATGAAAGAGCCAATCATGTTGAAAACCGAGCCGATGAATGCCATCATATCTGTATCCTCCTGCGCCAATGAGGGGCGCGTCCTGTCGTTCTGACAAGAATAAGGATAGCACAAGCGGAATGGAAAATCCATCGAAGGATGATTAGAAATTCATGAGGAAATTCTCATTTTTGCGGAAATCCCCCGATTGCGTTTCCGTGTTCATTCTGCTATACTCGATAGCAGAAATACGCAAAGGGGGATTCTTTCGCATGAATATTACGGTTTATCTGGGGGCAAACGAGGGCAGCGACACGTCTTTTCGGCAGGCGGTGGAGGAACTCGGACGCTGGATTGGTGAAAGCGGCCACGCGCTGGTGTATGGCGGGTCGAAATCCGGCTTGATGGGCGCGCTGGCGGCCAGTGCGCTGGCGGCTGGCGCGGAGGTGACGGGCGTGGAGCCGGAGTTTTTCATCAGCGAGAGCTTTCAGATGGAGGGGCTGACGGAGCTGATTGTGACGAAGGACATTCCGGAGCGCCGGACGAAGATGATAGAACTGGGGGATGCGTTCATTGCCTTTCCGGGCGGCACGGGGACGCTGGAAGAAGTGTCGGAAGTGATGTCGAAGCTGGCGCTGAAGCAGATAGATGCCCCGTGTGTGCTGTATAATTTGAATGGGTATTATGAGGGATTGAAGGCGCTGCTGAGGCATATGGTGGAAATGGGGCTTTCGACGGAAGAAAAACAGGAAAAGGTGTATTTTGCGGAGAATTTGGGGGATATTAAGGCGATTTTAGGGGCGGAAAAATAATATAATACTATTTCCAAATGAGAATGCGCCAAGATGCGCCGCGAATTTTTCGCTCTGGCTAACGGGAGTGGAATGCAGCGTAGCAGCGCTACGCTAAATGGAACGACCGGACGCCAGAACGGAAAAGGCGCAAGCAGATGGCGCAGGTGAATCTGGAAATAGTATAAAAAGCGGGATTGCGCATTTTTCACGCAACCCCGCTTTTTGTCCCTATGCAATTCTCAGAAGCGCCGGGCGCGCCTTATTCCCCCATGCCTTGGTCGCGCGCCTGCGCGGTGTACAGCTCGTAGTATGCGCCGCGCTTGGCCATCAATTCGTCATGAGAGCCTGCTTCCATGATGCCCTGATTGCCAATGTACAGGATGCGGTCGCAGTTCTTGATGGTGGACAGACGGTGCGCAATGATGAACGACGTGCGTCCCTTCAGCAGCGCCTGAATGCCGTCCTGCAGCAGCTTCTCCGTCTTGGTGTCGATGGAGGAGGTTGCCTCGTCCAGTATCAGGATGCGCGGGTCGCTCAGCAGCGTGCGCGCGAAAGCAATCAGCTGCTTCTGCCCCTGCGAAAGGCTGCCGCCGCGCTCGTTCACGGTCGTTTTGTAGCCCTGCGGCATTTCGCGGATGAAGTCGTCCGCGCGGACAACCGCTGCCGCCTGACGTACCTCGTCGTCTGTCGCGTCCAGACGGCCGTAGCGAATGTTATCCAGAATCGTGCCGGAGAAGATGAAGGAATCCTGCAGCATGATGCCCATCTGCGAGCGCAGGGAGTGCAGCGTCACGTCGGTAATGTCGTGCTTCACGCCGGATTCATCCGTCAGCGTGATGGAACCGCTGCGCAGGTCGTAGAAGCGGCAGAGCAGGTTGACGATGGTGGACTTGCCCGCGCCGGTCGGGCCGACAAGCGCAATGCTTTCGCCCGCCTTGACGTGCAGGTCAACATCCTTGAGGACGGTCTGCCCTTCCTCATAGCCGAAGGTGATGTTGTTGTAATCAACTGCGCCGGTAATGGGCGGAAGTGTCTCGGCATTCGGCTTGTCGTCAATCACGACTGGTTCATCCATCGTCTCGAAGATGCGCTCCAGATACGCCATGTTGTTCACGAAGCTGTTGTAGATGTTCGCCAGATTCGTAATCGGCTGCCAGAAACGGCTGACGTACTGCCCCATGGCGAGAATCACGCCGAAGGAGACCACCGCGCCGCCCAGCCAGTACACGCCCGCGTAGTACATGAGGGTGAAAACAATCTGGGTGATGATTTCCGAAGAGAGCCAGACGCTGTTGGAGATGTAAATCGCCTTCAGCCACGCCGAGCGGCACGCCGTCGCCAGCCGCTGCATGATGGAGCAGTTGACATCCTGCCGCGCGAACAGTTCGCTCACGCGCACGCCGTCAATGGATTCCGCCAGATACGCGTTGTAGTTGCTGTTTTTGTTCGACTGATTCTGCCACGCGCGGCGCTGACGAGGCTTCAGGATGATGATAATCGCCACGAAAATCGGCAGCCCCGCCACAACAATCGTCGCCAGCGTCGGCTCGGTCGTGTACATGTAGACGACGATGAAGATGATATTGATGATTTCCAGAATCGAGTTGATGATGCCGTTGGAAAGAATATCCGACACGCTGTTGACGTAATTGATGACGCGCACGAGGATTTTGCCCGCCGGACGGCTGTCGTAGTAGGCGAAGGGCAGCTGCTGCAGGTGCGCGAAGAGGTCTTTGCGGATATCGTAGATGATCTGCTGACTGACGAACGCCATGATGCGGGAGCGGATGACCGTGAAGACGATGCCGACGATGATGATGCCCATGAACGCCAGCGCCATCTTCAGCAGCAGGTCAACGTTTTTCTGCGGCACAGCGACGTCCATGACGGTCTGGGTGATTTTCGGCACGGCGAGGCTCGTTACCGATGCCAAGGCGGACAAAAGCAGCGCCAGCAGCATCTTCCACTTGTGCTTGCCGATGTAAACGCCCACGCGCTTCAAGTGCCGGAAGTCAAACGGGGTTTCCAAGCGCTCGTCTACGTCAAATTTGTTGCGCGCCATGTTACATCACCTCCTGCGGAGCGGTGTCGGGCGTGATGCCGTTTTGCAGGCAGTACGTTTCGTAGTAGTAGCCGCGATGACGCAGCAGCTCCTGATGCGTGCCGCGCTCGGTCACGACGCCGTCCTTCAAAATCAGGATGAGGTCAGCATCCTTGACGGAGGAAATGCGCTGGGCAATGATCAGCTTCGTGCAGTCGTAGGGGAGCTGACGCAGCTGCGCCTGAATGTACTTCTCCGTCTCCATATCGACAGCGGAAGTGGTGTCGTCCATGACGAGGATGCCGGGCTTGACCGCCAGCGCGCGCGCCAAGGCAATGCGCTGCTTCTGCCCGCCGGAAAGACCCACGCCGCGTTCACCGATAATCGTGTCGTAGCCCTCGGACAAGCCCTTGATGAAGTCGTCCGCAGCCGCGCGGCGGGCGAAGTCGTGCACTTCGTCCTCCGTCAGCGTCTGGTCGCCGAAAGCAATGTTGCCTTCCACCGTGTCGGAAAAGAGGAAAACATCCTGCGTCGCCGTGCCGATGCCGTCGCGGAGCTGCTGCAGCTTCCACTTGCGCACATTGCAGCCGTCAACGGAAATGCTGCCGCTGGTCACGTCGTAGCAGCGGGCGAGCAGCTGAATCAGCGTCGTTTTGCCGGAACCGGTCGGCCCCATGATGGCGACGGTCTGCCCCGGCTTGGCGGAGAACGTTACGTCGGACAGCACCGGCTGCGAGCCGTAAGCGAAGGACACATGGTCAAAGGAAATCGCACCCTCGATGTGGTCGTGATTCACCGCGCAGGAGCTGTCCACAATCTCCGGGCGGGAGACTTCAATCTCCATGACCTTGTTCGAGCAGGTGATGAAGCGCTGCCAGTCGTTGAGCAGGTTGCCCAGCTGCCGCATGGGGACGCTCAGCGTCCACGCAAGCTGGGTGAAAATCGTCAGTTCGCCTGCCGTCATGCCGTCGGTAATCATCAGGTAGCCGCCGAAAAAGACGGTCAGCAGCGTCATGGCGTTTGCCAGAATCTCGATGAAGGGGTAGAAGGACAGCCAGCGCTTGTTGATATCCAGATTCGCATCGCGGAAGGCGCGGGAACGCTCGTCGAAGCGGTTCTCCTCGTATTCCTCACGCGCAAACGCCTTCACCACGCGGTTTGCCGCAATGTTCTCCTGCGCCTTCGCGTTCATGTCGCTCATCTTGTCGCGCATGTCCACGAACATCCGCCGCGCGCCCTTGGAGTACACTTTCGTGATAATCATCAGCAGCGGCGTGACGCAGACCATTGCCAGCGCGAGCTTCCAGTTCACCGAGAACAGGTAAATCGACGACGACACGAACATGACGATGCTGTCTACCGCCACATAGTCTATGTATGCCAGAAAATGGCGGCACCAGTCCGTGTCGGCGGACAGGCGCGTCATCAGGTCGCCGGTGCGGTGAATGTCGAAGAAGCGCATGTCCTGATACTGCAGACGCGTGAACAGCCGCATGCGCAGGTTCATCAGCGTGTTCTGGGAGGAATGCTCCAGCAGGACAACCATCAGGTAGCGCAAACCTTCGCGCGTAACCTTGACAATCAGCATCGCCAGCAGCAAGCCGAGGAGCGGTTCGGGGTTCTGCGCGACGATGACATCATCCATCAGGCGCATCGTCAGGTAGGGGTTGATGAGCAGCATCAGCGACGTGACGGCACTGATGATGAGGCCAAGAATGTGCCACTTGTGGTAGCGCTTGTCCATTACGCCCCACAGCCATTTGATATTCTCCATCGGTTACTCCTTATACAGGGTCGATTCGATTTCCTTTGTCACAAAGTCAGCAATGCGGATTTTCCATTCCTCGTCTGGGTGGACTTCGCCGTGAGAGCGGGCAACACTGCGGTCAAAGCCGCTTCCGTAGAAGCTGTCGATGCAGTGCACACCCGTTTTCTGCGCGACTTTCTGGATGACACTGCGTTTGAGCAGCCCGTGAGATTCGTCCATCCATGCCTGCGGGGTGTATGTTTGCAGCGGCGTGGCGAGGAAAATCGCCGCGTTCGGGCAGACCGTCTGCAATGTCCGCACCGCCCAGAGCAGCGCAGATGCCATCGACGTGCGGGTCAGGTCGGCGTAGGGGAGTTCACATACTGCCGCAAAGTCATCCACCGGAGCGTTTTCCGGTTGATTGCCGTCATTGGTGGAGATGGCGATGTAGATGACGTCCGGCGTGCTCAGCGTGCCTGTGCCGACACCGATTTCCGCCGGAATCGCATACTCGACGCCATCCACCGTCCAGCGGATGATGCTGCCCTTCGGCGTAAGCGCCTGCAAAACGCGCCGCACCTGATTGGACAGCACGTTGTCCGCCGTGTTCGTGTTCGGCGGCTCGATGAGCGTTACAGGCGTGATGTTCCTATCGCCTTCGTGCCAGTCGGAGCAGGTTGCGTACCCGCAGGCGGCATTCAGCACCTCCTGCGCGTTCAGCCGATGCGCCACCATCGTGCCGATACCGCTGACATGGTCGCTGGTGATGCTGTCGCCCATGCAGCAGAAGCAGCGGATGTTCATGGGGTTGTCCTCCCTTGGAGAAAGACGTGTCGTTCAGTCGTAAGTTCATTAGAAACGGTTTGATGATAGCACGGTTTTTTCCTTGTTTCAAGGGGGCTTTTGGAAAGATTTCGACAATATTTCTTGCCCATCAGTTAAGTAACAAAAAACCGGGAAATTCAAGAACAAAAGGCACAATGCAGCGATAAAAACCAGCGACAGGAGTGGCGAAAGCGAAGGTGCCCAGCAGACGACCGCGGACTTCGTCCGTTTTCATTGCCCTCTGGAAGCATGGAAAAGACCAGTTCAACCATGCCCATCAGCATAGAATCAGAAAAAACCACCCAACGAAACCATTTTCGTTCTGGTAAGAAATCAGACATTCTTGACAAAACACAATTTTTGTGTATAATTAAATTATTGCATCATCCATTCCATAGACCCCCAAGACGCTAAGGGAGGAAATTAAACATGAAACACTGGGTCGCACAAGCGCTTTCTCTGCTGATGGCACTCTGCTTGTTTCTGCCCTGCTTCGCCGCAGCGGAAGAAGCCGCGCAGACCGCCGTCACCATCGAATTTGAGGATGGCAACGCCGCCGCATTCAGCCAGTCTGGCACCTGCACCGTCGGTGTGACGGAATCGCAGGCACACAGCGGTAAGCAGAGCCTGCGAGTTTCTGGACGCGGCAGCAATAACTGGGACGCCGTTGACCTCTCCGCTGCGTCGCTTGGCATCGAGGCCGGCGCGAAAGTCCACCTGTCCGCCTGCGTCTACGTCGAAAGCTCGGAAGACGGCGTTATGGCGATTGGCAAGGCGGGCGGCGATTACGCCTACTACGCGCAGGTAAACGTCAAGGGCAAGGAGTGGACGGAAATCTCCTGCGATTTCGAGGCGGACGCGGGCGTCAACATCCGCTTCCTCACGGCGTCGGATAACTATCTGGGCGAAAACTACTGCCTTGATGACGTTACGCTGACCATCACCGCGCCCGAAAAAGTGGATTACTCCGACGCGCCGCAGATTCACTACACGTCGGACTTTACCAGCGGCACGGACGGCTGGTATGCGCGTTCTGCGGGCGGCGCCGCCATCGAGACGACTGCCGACGGGCTGTACATCACCGGGCGTACCGCGACGTGGAACTCTCCCGGCCGCGACTTCGACCTTGTGCCGGGGCGCGCCTACAACCTGTCCGTGCAGGTGAAGCAGGACGAGATGGATTCGTGCAGCTTCATCCTGTCCGTCGCCCATACCCGCGACGGCGAGGAATCCTATGAGAACATTGTCACCGGCACGGCGAAGAAGGGCGAATGGGCAATGCTGTCCGGCGCTTACATTCCCGGTCGGTATGACAAGTATGTGCTGTACGTTGAGGGTGCGGGCAAGGAAACGTCCTTCACCATCCGCAATTTCACCTGCGACGAGAAGATTGACTCCTTCGACACCACTTCGCTGCCTGTCCTCAAGACGCTCTATGCGGATAAGTTCGATTTCGGCACGGCAGTTGTTGCCAGTGAAGTGGCGGACAGCAAACGCATGGCGTTCTACGGCAGCCAGTTCACCATCATGACCGCGGGAAACGAGATGAAGCCGGATTCGCTGCTGGATATGGCGGAATGCCGCAAGCTCAGCCGCACGGACGACACGGCCGTCGCTGTGAAGTTCGACAACTGCATTCCGTTCCTCGATTGGTGCCGCGACAATGGCGTGAAGGTGCATGGGCATGTGCTGGTGTGGCACTCCCAGACGCCCGAAGCCTTCTTCCATGAGGGCTACGCGACCCACAAGCCGCTGTGCAGCCGCGAAACCATGCTCGCCCGTATGGAAAGCTACATCCAGCAGGTGCTGACGTGGACGAACGAGAATTATCCGGGGCTGATTGTCTCGTGGGACGTTGTGAACGAAGCCGTGGCGGACGGCAGCGACCAGCTGCGCGAATCCAACTGGACAAAGACAATCGGTCAGGATTTCGTGAACCGCGCGTTTGAGTACGCCCGCAAGTACGCCGCGGACGGCGTGAAGCTGTACTACAATGATTACAACACCCCCCTTGACCCCAAGCTGCACGGCATCTGCGTCCTGCTGGACAGCCTGACTGCGGATGGCACGATTGACGGCTACGGCTTCCAGGCACACTACTCCGTCGGCAGTCCGACGATTGACCGCGTGGATTGGGCGTTCCAGCAGATTGCCAAGCGTGATTTGCTCCTGCGCGTGTCCGAACTTGACGTGGGCATTGACGATACGAGCGAGGAAAATCTGCAGAAGCAGGCGAAGTATTACGGCGACCTGATGAAGATTTTCCTGCGTTACGCCGACCGCATCGAAGCGGTGCAGGTATGGGGTACGGTGGACGACCTGAGCTGGCGCGCGGACAAGTACCCGCTCCTGTTCGACAAGGATGCCCAGCCGAAGCCCGCGTTTGACACGCTGGTGGAACTGGCGCAGTAAATCCATCATAAAGGCAGCACCGCACAACTCGGCGGCGCGTCGGGCGATGTCTTTTCCGCCATCGGTGGCATGCAAATTTCTCGATTTACCGCCAGTAAACCTGACGAAAAATCCATTTGCCAGCCGACCACCTCATTTGTGCGGTGTTACCCTAACTTTAAGGAGGCGACGAAGATGAAGAAGAAGAGTTTTGCCATATTGCTGGCTGCGGCGCTGCTGCTGTGCCTGCTGCCGGGAATGGCGCCGGAAGCGAAGGCGGAAACCGTCCGCAACATATGTTCTTTCTGTAACACGCGGGCATATCATGAGATTACAGGATTCGAGCGATACAACGACGATCAGCATTGGGTAATTCACAAATGTCCAAACTGCGGTGAAAGTGAACGTACCATATTTCTTGGCAATCCAATCAGCTATCACTCTGGCGGCACCGAAACGCCGACCTGCACCACGGGCAAAACCTGCGCCAAGTGCGGCGCTCAATACGGCAAACTCGGTCACGACTGGGGCGCATGGCAATCCAGGGGCAACAACAGTGAGCATTTCCGCACCTGCCAGCGCGACGGCTGCGATGCGATGGACACCGCAAGCTGCTCCGGCGACAGCAGTGCGACCTGCATTGCGCTGGGAACATGCAGCACCTGCGGCGGGCAGTACTACGGCGCACATACCTTCCCTGCGAATCAGGGCTGGGATTCGGATGCCGAAAACCACTGGGTTAGCTGCACCGTCTGCCACGAAGCGAAAACTAAGGTGGGCGCACATTTCTTCGTTCAGGGCAACGATAGCTCGTGCCTTAAGTCCGCAGCCACCTGCGTTTCTCCGCCCGTGTACTACACAAACTGCGCTTACTGCTACCGCAAGGGAACGGATACTTATGTACACCCATGGTATGGACCTGACCCGAACAACCACGACCTGGTGCACCACGACGCAAAAGCACCCACCTGCACCGAAATTGGCTGGGATGAATATGACGCCTGCCAGCGCGAGGGCTGCACTTACACCACCAAGGTGGAAATCCCTGCGCTGAAACACAAGCTGGTGCACCACGACGCCAAAGCGCCCACCTGCACCGAGACCGGCTGGGAGGAATACGATACCTGCTCCCGCTGCGATTATACCACCAAGGTGGAAATCCCTGCCCCCGGGCACGATTATACCGAAAAGGTCGTCAAGCCCACCTGCGAAAAGGTCGGCTACACGCTGCACACCTGCAAAAACTGCAATGACAGCTATAAGGATCACCAGACGAAGACGCTACTGCACTGGTATGGCGAATGGACGAGTAACGGCGACGGCACGCACAGCGCGACCTGCAAGCGCAAGGATTGCAAGCACGTCAGCAAGACCGAATGCGCCATCGTCGAATTCAAGCAGGATGAAGCGACGCGCACGCTCTGCCCCGTATGCGGCAATGTGAGCGATGGCACACATCTGGCGCTGGTTGAAGAAGTGACGGCGGAGGGCGAGCATCTGCCCTATGGCGAGCTGGTGCTGCGCATGGGTGAAACTGCGAACGGCAATACGCTGCTGAGCGTCTGCTTTGAAGTTTCCGGCAAGCTCACCCAGCCGAAGGGCGAGGTAAAAATCACGATGCCCGCCGAGCTGCTGAACGGCGTTACCCTGGCGCTGCTGAATGCCGACGGTACGGAAATTGATCTGCCCTACATCGTGGAAGGTGAAAACGCAGTGTTCACGCTGAATTTCACCGATGCAGAAATTCCCACCGCGCTGATTCGCCTGATACCGACAGCGGAATAATCTTATTTCCATTTCATAGCGTTTTTAAAAATTTGAGGAGGAGAAAAACATGAAAAAATGGTTGGTTACATGTCTCCTGGCGATTGCGCTGCTCTTTGTAGCAACCACGGCGATGGCTGCGCATATCAGGTTGAACGGCGACTATTGCGAAGGGAATACCTTTGAAATACGCAAAAGAGAAAAAGATTACCATACGCTGTACTGTTACCGCTGCTATGATGAGTTTACAGAGAATCATTGGAGCATAGATACACCCCGGTACAAAGCCACTTGCACGAAAGTTGCGGTATGTACTTCTTGTCTTATGTCCTACGGTGAATACGGGCCGCACGACTGGGGCGCATGGCAATCCAGGGGTAACAACAGTGAGCATATCCGCCACTGCCAGCGTGACGGCTGCGATGCGGTCGACACCGCAAGCTGCTCCGGCGACAGCAGCGCGACCTGCATTACGCTGGGAACATGCAGCACCTGCGGCGGGCAGTACTACAGCGCACATGCATTCCCTGCGGGGCAGAACTGGCATTCGGACGACAAAAACCACTGGCTTAGCTGCACCGTCTGCCACGAAGCGAAAACTAAGATGGGCGCACATTGGTTCGTTCAGGGCGCTGTTAGCGTGTGCCTTAAGTCCGCAGCCACCTGCGTTGCTCCGGCCGTGTACTACACAAACTGCGACTACTGCTACCACAAGGGAACGGATACTTATGTAGACCCAAATAATGGACCTGACCCGAACAACCACGACATGATGCACCATGACGCAAAGGCTCCCACCTGCACCGAAATTGGCTGGAATGAATAT
>ENA-ORSF01000406-ORSF01000406.1-human-gut-metagenome-genome-assembly--contig:-NODE-406-length-12550-cov-5.76367_pt1 | contig 12550 bp, 8 predicted proteins | sample MGYA00242188_ERZ509155 | MGnify/ENA primary metagenome ERZ509155 (study PRJEB26280, sample SAMEA2338656) | human gut metagenome | biome: human gut; feature: human-associated habitat; material: faeces...
TTTCACAAAGATACGTTTTTCGGCAGGAAAAACAAGCGGAAATGCTGAAAATGACAAAAGTGCCCGAACCTCCCGTCCCGTCAGATTTGCAATCCCTGTCCCGTCAGATTTGCAATCCCTGTCCCGTCAGATTTGTAATCTGACGGCCCCGTCCCTGTCCATTCGTTTTAACTTTTAACTTTTAACTTTTACTTTTTAACTCTTAACCAGCTCTGTTACCGCCTGCGGACTGAACGGATATGCTCCGGAAATGCAGAACGGGTATCCGCCGGAATATGCAAGAACCTGTCCCGTCAGATTTGTAATCTGACGGACCCGTTCCTGTTCATTCGTTTTTACTTTTTAACTTTTAATTTTTAACTGTTAATTTAACTCTTAACCAGCTCCTTGATCAGTTGTTCGTTCTTCAGCCGGCAGATCAGCAGGCGTCCGTCCTTCTCGGCCACGATGTAACCGTCCAGCCCTTCTATCACCACCTGCTTCTCATCCTGGGCATGCACGATGCAGTTTTGGCAGTCGAACATTCGGATGTCGTTGCCTACCTTCGTGTTTTGCCGGTCGTCCGGAGCCAGCAGCGTGTGCAGAGAGCCCCAGCTTCCCAGGTCACTCCAGCCGAAGTCCGCCGGCAGCACGTAGATGTCCTTCGCTTTCTCCATTACCGCGTAGTCGATGGAAATCTTCTCGCAGGTCGGGAAGAGGCGTTTCAGTTCCTCCGCCTCCTTCTCCGTGTACAGGCTTGGAGCCAGTTCGTCCATCACCCCCGCTATCTGCGGCGCATGCGTCCGGAGTGCCGTTGTAATGGTGTTTACGTTCCATACGAAGATCCCCGCGTTCCACAGGTAGTTCCCTGCAGCCAGGTATTGCTGGGCCGTTTCCAGGTTCGGTTTCTCGCGGAAAGAGTCCACCCGGTGTATTCCGCTCCCTTCCAGCTTCTCGCCCGCGCAGATGTAGCCGTACCCTGTTTCCGGTCGGGTAGGGCAGATCCCCAGGGTCACGATGCTGTCCGAATGCTCCGTAAAGTCCAGGGCCAGCCGGATGTTCCGTCTGAACTCCTCCGTGTCGATTACCAGGGCGTCCGAAGGCGTCACCACGATGTTGGCTTGCGGGTGCCGCTGCTTGATTTTCCAGCAGGCGTATGCGATGCAGGGAGCCGTGTTCCGGGCCTCCGGTTCGGTCAGGATGTGCTGTTCCGGAATGTCCGGAAGCTGTTTCTGTACGATTTCTTTGTATTTTTCCGAGGTTACCACCCAGAAGTTTTCAGAAGGGCAGATACCGCCGAAGCGGTCTACCGTAAGCTGAATCAGCGATTTGCCTACCCCCATGACGTCGATAAACTGTTTCGGGTAGGTAGGGGTACTCATGGGCCAGAACCGGCTGCCGATTCCTCCGGCCATGATAACGATGTGATTGTCTGTCATGTCTCAAAGAGTTTGATGGTTGATACAAATTCCTTTCAGGTACCATGCATACAGGCGATGGATGCCTTCGTCTATCTCGATGCGGTGGTGCCATCCCAGTGCGTGCAGCTTGCTTACGTCGGTCAGCTTCCGCAGCGTGCCGTCGGGTTTGCCGGCGTCCCAGCGCAGCTCGCCCTTGAATCCGATTTCCCGGATAATCTTCTCGGCCACTTCGCGGATGCTCAGTTCCTTTCCCGTACCTACGTTGATGTGGCAGTTGCGTATTTCCCGGTCGCCTTCACGGTAGGTGTCCTTGAAGTCCACGTTCAGCAGTACGTGTACGCTGGCATCCGCCATTTCTTCGCTCCACAGGAACTCGCGCAGCGGCGTTCCCGTTCCCCACAGGGTGACGGCATGGGGGGTGATACCGAATTTCGCCAGTTTTTCCAGGATCTCCTCCTGGCTGTTGCTGCCGTTCACACCTTCCACCGGACGCAGGTCGATGTCCTTGCGTACCGCTTCCCAGTCGCCCTCGTTCAGGCATTTGGCCAGGTGTATCTTCCGGATCATGGCCGGCAGCACGTGGCTGTTCTCCAGGTGGAAGTTGTCGTTGGGTCCGTACAGGTTGGTCGGCATGACCGCAATGTAATTGGTGCCGTACTGCAGGTTGAAGCTTTCACACAGCTTCAGTCCCGCTATCTTGGCGATGGCGTACGGCTCGTTGGTATATTCCAGGGGAGAGGTGAGAAGCACCTCTTCCTTCATGGGTTGCGGGGCTTCCCGCGGATAGATGCAGGTACTGCCCAGGAAGAGCAGCTTTTTCACTCCGTGGCGGAAGCTTTCGCCGATCACGTTCTGCTGGATCTGCAGGTTCTGGTAGATAAAGTCGGCCCGGTATTGCAGGTTGGCCATGATACCGCCTACGTGGGCGGCTGCCAGTACCACCGCTCCCGGCTGTTCCGCGTCGAAGAATTGACGCACCGCTACGGCGTCCAGCAGGTCCAGTTCCTTGTGCGAACGTCCCACCAGGTTGGTATATCCCCGCTGCAGCAGGTTGTTCCAGATGGCCGATCCCACCAGTCCGTGGTGTCCGGCTACGTATATTTTGGTTGATTTGTCTAACACGGCTTGGAGAGTTAATAATGAAAAATGAATAATTAATAATGAAAAACTGAATATTGAAGGCGAACAGTCTGACCGCTCGTTGTAGGGGGTGGAGACTGCCCGCTCAAGGCCGTTCCTGAGTCGGTTGACCAGGTTTTACTTGTCCAGTTCCGCCTTCAGGTGCAGCTTCTTCACGAACTTCATGTCGTGTTCCACCATGATTCTCACCAGTTCGGCAAACGGTGTCTTGGTCGGGTTCCAGCCCAGTACCGTGCGGGCCTTGGTCGGGTCGCCCAGCAGTTGTTCCACCTCGCACGGACGGAAATATTTCGGGTCCACTTCCACCAGTACCTTGCCGGTGGCCTTGTCGATACCCTTCTCATCCACGCCGCTTCCCTGCCAGTCCAGTTCGATACCCAGGTTCTGGAAGGCCAGCGTACAGAATTCGCGTACCGTATGCATTTCTCCGGTAGCGATCACGAAATCCTCCGGAGTCTCGTTCTGCAGGATCAGCCACATGCATTCCACATAGTCCTTCGCGTACCCCCAGTCGCGGCGTGCGTCCAGGTTGCCCAGGTACAGCTTGTCCTGGAATCCCTGCTTGATGCGGGCCGCGGCCAGCGTAATCTTGCGGGTCACGAAATTCTCGCCCCGCCGTTCGCTCTCGTGGTTGAAGAGGATGCCGTTCACGGCAAACATGCCGTAGCTTTCACGGTAGTTCTTCGTAATCCAGAAGCCGTACTGCTTGGCTACCCCGTACGGAGAACGCGGATAGAACGGAGTGGTTTCCTTCTGGGGAACTTCCTGCACCTTGCCGAAGAGTTCCGAGGTCGATGCCTGGTAGATGCGGCAGGGCTTTTCCAGTCCGCAGATGCGTACGGCTTCCAGCAGCCGCAGGGTACCGACGGCGTCTGCTTCCGCCGTATATTCCGGTACGTCGAACGATACCTTCACGTGGCTCTGTGCGGCCAGGTTGTAGATCTCCGTCGGATGGATGTCGCTGATGATGCGGATCAGCGAGCTGGAGTCGGTCATGTCGCCCCAGTGCAGGTTCACCAGACGGGTCTTCTTCATGTCGCGTACCCATTCGTCCAGGTACAGGTGCTCGATGCGTCCCGTGTTGAACGAGGAGGAACGGCGCAGAATGCCGTGTACTTCGTATCCTTTCTCAATCAGGAATTCGGCCAGGTAAGAGCCGTCCTGTCCGGTAATACCGGTAATCAATGCTACTTTTCTCATGTGTGTATCTTTTTAAACGTGTGAAACCTTTTTGTTATACCGGACGGCGAAACGGCCTATTCCGGCGAAGCAGACCAGCGGCACGATAAATCCCAGTGCCATGGTCGTTGTGTCGGCGATGTAGCCCATCAGTACCGGTGCGACGGCTCCTCCCACGATGGACATGATCAGGAACGAGGAGGCCCGTTTGGTCTGTCCGTTCAGTCCCCGGATGGCCAGGGCGAAGATGGTCGGAAACATGATCGACTCACACAGGAAACAGAGGAAGAATCCCGACAGCCCCATTCTTCCCGTGAGGAAGATGACCGCCAGCATGGCCGCGAAGCCTCCAGCCGCACAGAGAGCCAGCAGTTTCTCCGGACGCAGGTAGTTCATGGCCCAGCTTCCGCCCATGCGTCCCAGCATGAACAGTCCCATGCCGCCGAACGACAGCCAGATGGAAGCCTCGTGGGCCGAAATGCCCGCCTGTTCGGTCGCGTAGTTGATGAAGAAACTGTTGATACCCGTCTGGGCCGCTACGTAGAGGAAAAGCGCCAGCAGTCCGCTTGTGAAGTTCCGTTGTTTCCACAAGTCGGTCCGGTGGCTTTCCCGGGTCGCTTCCTGCTCCGGATCATTTGCCTCTGGGTTGATTTCCGGCAGTCTGATGCGTGAGAAGACCAGTGCCACCAGCAGCACCACCACACCGATGATGGCGTATGGCAGGCTGATATTGCTTTCACCGCTTTCGGCAAAGAGAAAAAATCCCCCCGCCAGCGGTCCGCAGATCCACCCCAGTCCGTTGAAGGCTTGGGCCAGGTTGATGCGCCGTTCGGCCGCGGCCGGTTCCCCCAGCACCGTGACATACGGATTGGCGGCCGTTTCCAGGCAGGTCAGTCCGCACCCGATGATGAAGAGCGAGAACAGAAAGAACCCGAACGACTGCAGCGAACCCCCCGGAATGAACAGCAGCGCTCCCACCCCATAGAGCAGGAGTCCAGTCAGTACCCCCGTGCGGTATCCCCAGCGTCTGATGATGGCACCGGCAGGCAGCGCCATCAGGAAATATCCGCCGTATACCACCGCCTGTACCAGTGCCGATTGGGTCTTGGTAATCCCCAGCGCGTCCTGAAAGTGCTTGTTCAGTACATCCAGAATACTGTGGGCAAAACCCCAGAGGAAAAACAGACTGGTGATCAGCATAAACGGTACCAGCAGATTCGTTCCGTCCGCCAGACGCACCAGATGCGATTTCTTTTTCATATTTTTAATTGAGCCTTTCAAAAATAAATACCTTCAAACCCGTTTTTAACTGTTAATAGTCAATCCCCGTTTTTCATTATTAATTATTAATTATTAATTATTCATTATTCATTAAACCTCAGCTTCTGCTCACCTCCAGTCCCTTGTCCGAGAGTGCCATTTCCACGAAACGGGCCTTGTCGTTCGGCCGGTTCTCGTTCAGGACCTTGCGGATGCGGGCCGCCGCTTCCTCGTCCTTGGCCGCCATGTACAGGTAACCTCCGCCTCCGGCTCCCGGCAGCTTGTAGCCGTAGCACAGGTCCGCTATGCGGTCGATGACCGCCTGTACGGCCGGCGGGTTCGTCCCGCTGTCCAGTGCCTGGTTCTGTTTCCAGCTTACGCCCACCAGCCGTGCCATCTCCTCGTAGCTGTTCCGCTGGATGGCGTCGTACATGTCGAGCGCGTGCTGTTTCATCTGTCGCAGCAGTTCCAGGTGTTCCGTGCGGTTCAGGAACATCCCCTTCACGATCTCGGCCAGAATCCCCTTGGCCGTACGGGTCAGTCCCGTGTAGTACAGCAGGTGGCACTTGCGGTATTCGCTGTCCGTAAACAGGTGTTCGGGCAGCCAGCGTACCAGCGGAGTCTGTTTCCAGCCGCTTTCCGTCTGCAGCAGCTTGATTCCCGGCAGGATGCCGCCGTACTGGTCCTGCCAGCCGCCACCCGTTGTCAGCAACTGTTCCAGCACCAGGGTGCGGTTGCCTATTTCCTGCTTGTCCCAGCCCAGTCCGCAGAAGTCATTTACGGCTCCCAGCATGGTAGCTGCCAGAATGGAGCTGGTTCCCAGACCGGAACCCGCCGGAATGGCAGAGAGCAGGGTCACTTCCAGTCCGCAGCCGAAAGCCTTCAGCTGTTCCTCCAATGAGGCATACCGTTCGCGGCAGAAGTCCGGGTGGAATCCCGCCAGCGTCAGGGCCGCCTTGGGGATGGAGAAAGGCGATCCCACCACGTTGAAGTGTCTGAGTTCCTCGTAGGTGGTGACCGTTTCCGTGGCCCCCAGGTCGATGGAACGCAGGATGATACGATATTGTTCCTTGTTCGGTTTGATGTATACCTGCAGGGGCGGCTGTCCGTTCAGGGTAATGGCCAGGTTGATCACGTTTCCGCCCTCGTTCAGGCAGTAGGGAGGCGTGTCCGTCCATCCGCCTGCCAGGTCGATCCGTACCGGGCTTCGTCCCCAGACAATCTGGTCGGCATAGACCGACAGGTGTGGAGACTGGCGGTGATAGGCCTGCTCCAGCAGTCCCTCGCGCATCTGCCCGAAGGCCCGTGCCTCCTGTTCGTGCGCGGCTTCCGTCTTCCCTTCCAGTTCCAGGGTACGTGACCGGAACATCGCGTCGTTCACCCGTGTCATCAGTGGAGCATCCTGAGGCAGTTCCTCCGGCAGAGGCAGGTGATGTCCGGCAAACTGTTCGGCCGCTTCCTGCAGGTTCAGCTGATAGAACACGCTGCGTTGCCAGTTTCTGGCCAGTGTCGTCCAGTTGGCGTCACGGAAGCTTTCCCGCTGGGCCGTCAGACGGCGCAGGTTGGCGTAGGCCGAAATCTCGTCGGCCGACAGCTTGCGGGCCTGTTCCCATATCGCACGTCCTTCCGCGTCGGTCGGGTCGTTCACCATCCATTGCAGGACCTTTCCCAGTTCCGCCACGGTAGCGCATACCGGGAAGATGCGGGCCGCCTGCAGGTCGTGGGCGTCTTCCATGTCGGCCGCCCGCAGGTTCCGTTCGGCCAGCCATTCCGTGACGGGCCGTCCCAGGTAAGTTACCGCATCATCGGTCAGGCTACCCTTGAAGGCGTCGTTGAATCCGTAGGGACGGGCCACGTAGTCCGTTTCTCCCAGGGGCACCACGTCGATGCACACCCCGGCCGGTACTTCCAACTGCCAGTTGTTCACCGGTATGCCGGTCAGGATGTTCCGGTGGTTCAGCCTCCATCCTTTGCCGATGAAGCTGTTCTCCACCCACAGTTCCGAGTTCTCCGGTTTCAGTTCGATGTTTATCTCGGCATTCTGCGTGAACATGGCCGGATGCGGTTTCACCTTGTGCAGGGTGATTTCCCGCTGGTCCGTAATCAGGTTCTGCACGGCCAGGGTCGACGAGATCATCTCCCGGCTGGTACCGTAATGGTAGAATTCTCCGCCCGGCAGGGGCAGGATGGCCACACGCAGGCGGTTCACCTCCTCGTCCTGCAGCAGCGGGTGTTCGCCCAGTGCCGGTCCGAATTCCGAATACATGTCGTAATATCCCGTTTCCCCGTTTCGGGTGGAGCGTTTCATGATCAGTTCCACCGCCCGGTCACTCAGCAGCCATACCCCGATGTCCATCAGGAAGTAGGAGTGCTGCATCAGTTCGCCCAGTGTCTCCACGCTCGGTTTCTGCAGCATGCGGTCCAGTTTCTCCGGCGTCTGCCGGTTCATCACGAATACCCCGTGGTTCTTGGCCAGGCTCGGATCCACCCAGAGTCCGTAGCACACCACGTCCGCTTCCGGGATGGCCTGCAGCGGCTTTCCGGCACGCACCAGGATGTCTCCGCTGACGATCATCGTATGCAGGCTGTCGGGAGCCTTCTCCATCATTTGCTGGTAGAGTGGCAGTTGCAGCGAGAGCAGGTTCTGGGTGAGGCGTTGTCCGCGTCCCCAGCGGTACACCGGTATCGGAGTCAGGATTTTGCCCGATGGCGCGTAGGCAGGCAGGCGCCGGCTCTGTCCGCCCGCGTGCAGCAGGATACGTTTCTCTCGGGCCAGCCATTCCGAAGCATCCGTGGCCCCTTCGTGAGTCATGCAGGCCTGCAGCAGCCAGGTGGTTCCCCCTCCCGAACCCAGTTTGTGTCCGATGGGGTCCGAGGTGCAGAACCATTCGTTCCGGTCTGCGTGGGTTATATCATGAAAACATTCCACCAGGTTCGGTGGTAGTGACAGTAGTTTCTTCATATTATTAAAGGACTGTTGTGAGGGTAGGGTGATAATCCTGACGGGAACTTAGTAATTCTCTGCTTTCTGTGTCTGGAAATGTCTTCTAAAGAATTGCAAAAAGTGCCTGAACTCCGTTTATCGGAGCGCAGACACTTTCTACTATATCAATTTACGAGGCACAGTAATCTAGTGACCTATCCTCGTTCTTAACTTTTAATTGTTAAATTTGGGGTGCCTTTGTAAACTCTTTGATCAGCTGTTCATTCTTCAGCCGGCATACCAGTAGTCTGCCGTTTTTCTCGGCCACGATGTACCCGTCCAGTCCTTCTATCACCACCTGCTGTTCGTCCTGGGTATGTACGATGCAGTTCTGGCAGTCGAACATCCGGATATCGTTACCTACCGCCGTGTTGTGCTGTTCGTCCGGAGCCAGTAGCGTGTGCAGCGAACCCCAGCTTCCCAGGTCGCTCCATCCGAAGTCCGCCGGCAGTACGTAGATGTCTTTGGCTTTCTCCATCACCGCATAGTCGATGGAAATCTTTTCGCAGGTCGGGAAGAGCCGTTTCAGTTCCTCCGCCTCTTTCTCCGTGTACAGGCTCGGAGCCAGTTCGTCCATCACCCCGGCTATCTGCGGCGCGTGGTTCCGCAGGGCAGTAGTGATTGTTTCCACGTTCCAGACAAAAATACCCGCGTTCCACAGGTAATTTCCTGCCGTCAGGTATTGCCGGGCTGTTTCCAGGTCCGGTTTCTCCCGGAAAGAGTCTACCCGGTGTATTTCTCCGCCTTCCAGTTTCTCTCCCGCACAGATGTATCCGTATCCCGTTTCCGGCCGGGTAGGGCATATCCCCAGGGTGACGATGCTGCCCGAGTGTTCCGTAAAGGCCAATGCCTGCCGGATGTCGTTCCTGAACTTTTCTGTGTCAATCACCAGCGCGTCCGAAGGAGTTACCACGATGTTTGCTTCGGCATCCTGCTGTCTGATTTTCCAGCAGGCGTATGCGATGCACGGAGCCGTATTCCGGGCCTCCGGTTCGGTCAGGATGTGCTGTTCCGGAATGTCCGGAAGCTGTTCCTGTACGATTCCCTTGTATTTCTCCGAGGTTACCACCCAGAAGTTTTCAGGAGGACAGATACCGTCGAATCGGTCTACGGTAAGCTGTATCAGCGATTTGCCTACTCCCATTACGTCGATAAACTGTTTCGGGTTAGAGGGCGTACTCATGGGCCAGAACCGGCTGCCGATTCCACCCGCCATGATGACGATGTGATGATGTTTCATGATGTTTATGGTAGATAGAAGTTCATTTATTTCTAGTCCCCCAGATTTGTAACTTTGGTTACCTCAGATTTGTAATCTGGGGTATTTAGTCTCTCCAGATTTGCAATCTGGAGTATTTGGTTATTGGTTACCCCAGATTTGCAATCTATTCCTTTAGTCCCCCCAGATTTGCAATCTGGGGTATGTATAAGTTCGTATAATCAGCGTTAGCCCTGTAAGCGGTTGGACGACAGCTTGAGTCAGTTGGATAATTTGAGGCGGTGCCACCTCCGCTGGAAGAAAGCCCGGATGAAGAACAGGAAAGACCAGACCGCTTCCGAAGGGGCCAGGCTGAATACCCGCAGAAACTTGTGTACCCGTTTCTTAACCTTGTTCGCCAGGTTCCGTTTGTCCCCCCGTCGGTCATAGAATCCGAAGTTCCCCCCTTCCAGTATCTCCTCCAGCAGCAGCTTCCCCTTCTTTTCGTCCGGCGGACAGAGCAGGAATTCCGGTTCCAGGGCAAATACCGTCTGTAGTACGTACATTACCGCTTCCGCAAATCCTTCCATATTCAGCTGGTATAGGGTCTGCAGGGTCTCTTCCTTTTCTGCCGGGGTCATCCCTTTGCGCAGCACCAGGGCATAGTCCGTCAGTTGCCGCAGGCCGATGCCTTCACTGAACAGGTGCCGCAGGATGTGCTGCAATACATACACCCGGTTGAAGGTGTCTGTCGCTACGGCTACCGGTCGTCCGGTTCCTTCCAGCGATATCCGGTTACCGGCACAGGCTTTCCGGTGCTTCCGGCAGAAAGCCAGCAGCCGTCGGTTTGTCACCGGGTTGAACATGAGTGAAGGCTGGAAGTGCAGTTCCACTGCAGTTTCTTCAAATAAGGGGAGGTGAGTGTGGAAGGGATGACTTCTTTTATCCGGAAATCTGGTATGGCCGTATTTCCGGAGCACATCCGGTTCCGCGTCCGGCCATACATCGATGTCTCCCGGCATCCGGTGCAGTGGGTTGGGGTAGTATCGGGCAATGCCCTGTCCTTTCAGTATCGTGCAGGCATAGCCTTCCGCTTGCAGGAACTCGCTTACCTGCACGGCTTCCCCGTTCAGCCGCCGGTTCAGCTGTTCTATCCGCAGCAGTTGCTGTATCCCTTTCAGCTTGATGGGAGGGGGGGGCAGGTATTCTGCGGGAAGTTTCAGAATCCCGTCCATCACGATGCCGGTTACCGCCTGCTTCCGGGCCAGGGTCAGCAGTTCCTTCCAGCTATTTTCCGGCAATGGAGTTTCCAGGTATAGAGATTCTCGTGTTCCGATGCTCAGTTGTATCAGTTTGAAAAAGAAAGATAGGAGTGTTTCATTCATATGTGTCTGTCAATGATTTTATGAGCGATGTCATTCAGATCATCTTCTATGTTTGCAAGGTATTTTTTGTATGCCTTTTCCCAATTGTAGTATTTGTAACCGACAATGCCTAAAGGTATCAGTATAAGGTTTACTAACTGATAAGTAATCAGTAGCAGACGGATAAGCTGTTGGTTCTGTTCCCAGAATTCAGGAGAGTTACTCACTGGGTACAATGCATACAACAGCCCCCCTATGAGAGAGCTGGTGAATACACCTGCTGCATGGATAAGAATGAACCGCCTGTTGCAGTCCAGGCTTATATAGAATTTGTCACACATTCCCATCATGTAGAATATCAGCAGCAACAGTAACATTCTCCACCAGATAGCCTGGAAAGGAATCAGAAAATACAGCGCAATGATGATGACCTGGGTAAATAGCAGATTAAGAATCCTGTAATCTATTCTTTTAGGGGACTTTATGTGCCGATGCATCGTCTTGTGTCTCTCTTTACCAATCAGAAGACAATATTTACGCCATAGCGCCGCTGTAAATGCAAAAGATAATGTCAGATAGTAGACAGTGAATCCTATAGCGAATTCGTTCGGTACGAAGAATGGGTCTATCAGCATAAAGACAAGTCCCCACAGGAATGTATAAAGAGCTACAAGTTGGGGTATCTTTTGCTTGTAGATGCTTTTACTGTTTTTGTCCAGAGTCAGTCTTGCCTGTGTTTCACCTAGCCAAAGCTTGCTGGTAGAGATTTGATAATATTCAAGTTCTTCTTGTGTTCCGGCCTGTTCTATTTGGTGTTCATTGGCTTTCTGTGAATTTTCCAGTTCCCGTTTCCATTGTTTCAGGTATTTTTTTGATTCCTTTACCAGGTACTTTATCAACGATGTAAAATAGTTTCCTTCCTGATAGAACAGTTGCAGGACAGCCAGTGTAACCAGCACCCCGAAGAAAGTTTGTGTCTTGTCCAGCATTTATCTTATGATGTATGGATTTACCATGTTTTTCTTGCACGTCTCAAAGATTTCATTCAGCAGCATACAGCTGTCTCTCACTGTCTGGTCTGTACCTGTGATTCTAATCCGTCCTTTTTTGCTTTTGTCTTCCAGTTCACGCCGGTAAATGTTGTTGTCGCCTACCATGAAATGGAAGTCAAATTTCGGGTTATGTTCTTTCAGTATGTAAAGTCTGAAATTATTTTTCCCCCATATGTCTGTCAATTCTTTTTCAGGTTCAGATATGCTTATTTCCCGCTCACTGATGATTTCTATGCTGTTTCTTTCATTGGAAAGAAACTTCCCAAGCAATGCCCGGAATTGGGTATATAATTTTTCTACTGCATTCTTTGTGCCTATTTCTTCCAGCTTTCTTTTTCCTTTCTTTGTAAACAGTCGTGCTTCTCCGCAATAGATTTTTATTTGGCTACATTTCTGAAGCATGAAGTTTAAGACACAATAGGTATTCATGATGTTGTCATTCTGAATAACGATAGAGCTGTTGTTGTTCCAAGCATTCTCCAGTTGTTCGTTGAAGTTGTCAGTATCTTCTTCGTTGAATAGAGTCTTGTTTTCTGCCATAGGGGGTATTGCTGCTTTTTTGTTCATGGTATTTTGCAATGTTATCATTTAATCTGTTTATTTCCAAATATTTTTGTAGGTTTATTCCTTTCAGATGGATTTTTCAGATAAATGTACTTCTTATAGACTGTTTCATGATGTTATACTGCCGATAGAAGAGATTGCCAATTTCTTTGGGGCATCTTACATTTCGGGTGATAGTGAGAAAGATTCAATCGGCTTCTATCGGGTCGGAGAAAAACCGCAAAAAGTGCCCGCACTTCCGTTGCTTGGAGCGCAGACACTTTCTACCGTCTCGGTTTACAAAGCTACAGTAGTCCAGTGAACTACTCCCGTTTTTAGCTTTTAATTTTTAACTATTAACTTTTAACTAAATTCAGTAAACTTCCAATTTTAGGGTATCCCCTTTTAGACGGGCGCCAGTCGGCACCCGT
>ENA-ORSF01000417-ORSF01000417.1-human-gut-metagenome-genome-assembly--contig:-NODE-417-length-12334-cov-2.69965_pt1 | contig 12334 bp, 15 predicted proteins | sample MGYA00242188_ERZ509155 | MGnify/ENA primary metagenome ERZ509155 (study PRJEB26280, sample SAMEA2338656) | human gut metagenome | biome: human gut; feature: human-associated habitat; material: faeces...
AAATGATGCAAACTTACAGCCACTGCAGCTGGTTCTGCGTTCCATTCTGGTACAGAATACACCGCAGCCGGGCATGATCGCGGACATTCAGAGTACCGCGGAGATGGCAAAAGTTGCCGAACAGTTAAAATACGCAACAATTGTAGTATCAAGTTTACCATTGCTTATTATGTATCCATTTTTCCAGAAATACTTTGACAAAGGTGTTATGGTTGGATCGGTAAAAGGTTAAGCAGAAAGGACAGGTACAGATATGTGGAAGAGAAAAATTAAAAAATGTCTGGCACTCGGACTGGCATTTGCTATGATGACCGGTGTGGCAGGATGCGGAAAAGAGCAGCATCTGGAGGCAGAGATCAATCCGGATATACCGGTTTCAGAAGTACAGTTTCCACTGAAAGAACAGGCAGAATTATCATTTATCACAAGTGCTCCGGCAACCTCTACGCAGAATCCGAACGAGCGGATTATTTTTAAGAGACTCGAAAAACAGACGAATGTACATATTGACTGGACCTGTTTTGTGGCAGACCAGTTTTCCGATAAAAAGAATCTGGCACTGGCACAGTTTGGAAACCTTCCGGATGGTTTGTTTAATGCAGGAATGAGCGATTATGATCTGCTTCGTTATGCAAAGTAGGGAATTATTATTCCGCTGGAAAATCTGATTGACAAATATATGCCAAACCTTCAGGCGGTCTTTGAGAAATATCCGGAATACCGGACGATGTGTACCGCACCGGACGGACATATTTATTCATTTCCGTGGATTGAGCAGCTTGGCGCAGGGAAAGAAGCCATTCAGGCAATCGGGGATATTCCTTATATCAATAAAAAGTGGCTGGATTATCTGGGACTGGATATTCCAACGACAACCGATGAACTGGAACAGGTGCTGATTGCGTTCCGGGATCATGCGGATGATCTGAAAAAACAGTTTGATATCGAGGGAGATGTGATTCCGATGTCATTTATCATCAACAATGGCGATCAGGATCCGGCGATTCTCATCAACGGATTTGGCGAAGGATATGGAGATACGGGCGATCATTTTGCCGTAAAAGATGACGGAACCGTGATTTATACGACCGTGCAGGAAGGTTACAAAGAAGGCATCGAATGGCTGCATAAGCTGGTAACAGAGGATCTTGTAGATCCGGAGGCATTTACGCAGGAGTGGTCAACCTATGTGGCAAAAGGTAAAAATCACCGTTACGGTCTCTGCTTTACCTGGGATATTGCAAATATTGACAATAATACCGATTATGTGATGCTTCCGGCACTGACCGGTCCGGAGGGAGCCAGAAATATCACAAGACAGAATAACAGTGAAACAAGTGGTTTTGACAGAGGCCGCTGTGTGCTTACATCCAGCTGTCGGAACACGGCACTGGCGGCAGCCTGGATTGATCAGATGTATGCGCCGCTTCAGTCCCCGCAGAATAACTGGGGAAGTTATGGGGAAAAGGATTCGTTTAATATTTTTGAACTGTCCACAAATAAAGATGGCGGTGAAATGTTGAAGCATCTGGATCTGGGCGACCAGTCACCGGTAGAGGTACGTGAGGCGCAGTCTGTCAACGGTCCGCTTGCAGTTCTCAATGAGTATTATGATGTGTATGTCACACAGCCGGCGGATGCTAAATGGCGTCTGGACAATATGCATGAAACATATCTGAAGGATATGAAAAGCAAGTATGTATATCCGAATGTGTTTATGAGTATTGACGATACCAATAAAGTATCCCAGTATGATACCGATATTAAAAAATATGCGGAGCAGAAAAAAGCAGACTGGATTTTAAATGGCGGAATCGACAAAGAGTGGGATTCCTATTTAAAGAAAATGGAGAAATACGGGCTTTCCGATTATCTGGCAATCAAACAGAAATATTTCGATCAGTATCAGGAGTCATTGAAAGAAGAAAAATAAACAGGAGAATTTGTATGAGTGAGATGTTAAAAAAAGCAAGAGCATATGAGGCAGAAAAAGCAGCACAGACCGATAAAAATACCAGACCGTTGTTTCATATCTCGGCACCTGCCGGATGGATCAATGATCCGAACGGTTTTTCCGTTTACGATGGAAAAATCCATCTGTTCTACCAGTATTATCCATATGCAAGGGAGTGGGGACCGATGCACTGGGGGCACAGTGTGACAACGGATATGATAAGCTGGGAACAGCTTCCGGCAGCACTTGCACCGGATCAGGACTATGACCGGAACGGATGTTTTTCCGGAAGTGCTATTGAAGCGGATAACAAACATGTGCTGGTCTATACCGGTGTCACAAAGATTACACTGCCGGACGGCAGGGAAGAGGAACGACAGAACCAGTGCATCGCATTCGGGGATGGCAGGGATTATGTAAAGTATGAAAACAACCCGGTTGTGACCGGGGAGATGCTGCCGGAAAACTGTAGCCGGATTGATTTCCGTGACCCGAAAATCTGGAAGGAAGAGGACACCTATTATCTGATTGTCGGAAGCAAGGATAACAGGCAGATCGGACAGGTCGTGCTCTGTTCCAGCAAAGATTTAAAAGAATGGAAATTTGAGACCGTTCTTGCGGCAAACAGTACCGGAAAAGTCGGAACGATGTGGGAATGTCCGGACTTTTTCCCACTGGGAGATAAACATGTACTGATCTGTTCCCCACAGAATATGAAAGCGGAAAAATACGAATTTCACAATGGAAATAATTCTGTTTATTTTCTTGGAAATTATGATAAAAATTCGCATATATTTGAAAAAGAAGAACCGCATACGATTGACTACGGACTGGACTTTTATGCACCTCAGACCACACTTCTCCCGGATGGGCGGCGTGTGATGATTGCATGGATGAAGTCATGGGATGCCTGTGTGGTGCCGGATACGCAGGACTGGCAGGGCATGATGACTCTTCCGCGGGAGCTGGAAGTAAAAGACGGACAGATCTGGCAGCAGCCGGTGCGGGAGATTGCGCAGTATCATAAGAATCCGTGTCATTATGAGCATGCAGAGATTGATGGTGAGACAGCACTTTCCGGCATTTGTGGACGGACGATGGATCTGACTGTTACAATGGATGAACAGGATTTTAACGTTTTTTCCATACAGCTTGCCGCAGATGAGGAATACGAGACCGCTTTTACTTATCATAAGGGAACAGGAATATTGGAGATTGACCGCACATACTGTGGTGTGACAAAAGATGTGGTCTGCGTGCGCAAAATTAAAATTGCAGATCCAAAAGGACTTAAAAAAATGCGGTTTATTCTGGACCGTCAGTCCATTGAGCTTTTTATCAATGACGGGCAGCAGGTGGCAACAACGGCGGTCTGTACCCCTTTGGAGGCAGAGGGAATCCGGTTTTTCAGCGATAAAAAGATGTATATTACGGTCGAAAAGTATGATATTGTATTATAAAAAGTAACAGGAGGAAGAGAACATGGACGTAGTGGCTTTGGGGGAACTGCTCATTGATTTTACCGAAAACGGAGTCAGCGGGCAGGGCAATCCGCTGTTTGAGGCAAATCCGGGAGGCGCACCGTGCAATGTGCTGGCAATGCTGTCGCGCTTAGGACACAGGACGGCTTTTATCGGAAAAGTAGGAAACGATTTTTTCGGAAAGCAGCTGGAAGATGCGATCACGGAAGTCGGGATTGATGCAGCCGGACTTTTAAAGGATGACAAGGTGCACACAACGCTGGCACTGGTACATACGTATCCGGATGGAGACCGGGATTTTTCCTTTTACCGCAATCCGGGCGCGGACATGATGCTGACGGAAGAAGAACTGCCGGAGGAAATAATCCGCGGAGCAAAAATCTTTCATTTTGGAACGTTGTCCATGACGCATCCGGGTGTCCGCGCAGCAACGAAAAAAGCGATCGCGGTCGCAAAAGAAGCAGGTGCGCTCATTTCCTTTGATCCGAATATCCGCAAACCGCTCTGGGACTCCATGGAAGATGCCAGGGAACAGGTGTTATATGGTCTGGGACAGTGTGATATTTTAAAAATATCGGATAATGAAATCCAGTGGCTGACGGGTAAAGAAGATTATACGGATGGAGTCTGCTGGATACGGGAACGCTATCCGGTTCCGCTCATACTGGTTTCCATGGGAAAAGAGGGAAGCCGGGCGTATTATAAAGACAGAATTGTGGAGGCAAAGCCGTTTCTTCAGCCAAATACGATTGAGACGACCGGTGCGGGAGATACGTTCTGTGCGTGTGTTCTGCATTATGTGCTGGAGCATGGACTGGAGGGGCTTGAAGAGAAAAATTTGAAAGAGATGCTTCGTTTTGCCAATGCGGCGGCTTCTCTGATCACGACGCGCAAAGGCGCGCTCCGCGTGATGCCGGAGAAAGAAGAAATTGAAAAAATGCTATAAGAAATGGGAGGGCAGTGCCCTCCCGTTTCTTACAAAGAAAATGGTTCTATCTTACATGTATGAATCCTGCTTTTGGTATCGTAATTGATTCCGACCAGTAAAAGGTTTCCATGATACTCTTTCAGGCTTTCACAATATTGTTTTTGTTTAATCTGCGTGATTGCGCCCTGTGCACTATGATCCCATTTTAATTCGATAACAAGTGCTGGTTTATCCGGAAACTTCTTCCGTGGAAGAAATACCATATCCGCAAATCCCTTACCGCCGGCAAATTCCCTGTGTATCGTATAGAAATTGCGTGCGGCATAGAGTGCCAGTGAAACCGTATAACTTAACGCATTTTCATCATTATACTGGATATGTGATGTCTCAAAATGCGCCTGCTGAATCCCAAGTGCTACCTGTTCTGGTCTTCCCTGCCAGATTGCCTGCAGGGTGTCTGCTGAATTTTTCAGGGCTTTAGAGATTTCGCCCCAGTCGGATACGGAAACACTGTTAACGTATTCTTCACGCACTTCATTGTTTGGTATTTTTACGGTTTTGTTTTCGTAGTCATAGCTAAGATAGCCCAGATGGATTAAAAGAGTCAACACATCATCTTCGGTGCGGAAGGTTGTCATATCATTGGTAAAACTTCCGGTATTGACAGGAACGGATTCCCCGGCTATCATACTGAGAACATCATCTTTTAATCCTTCAAAATTCATATCGATATAAATCTGCAGGGCTTCAAATGTTTCTGTTTGGTTCCAATTTTCCCAAAACGCATGCAGCTTACAACAGACCTCGGATTATAGATGGATGGTATTTTTTCAAAAGAGTATCCATTATACCATGCTTTTATTTCATCCAGATCCATATGATAATCTGTACAAAGGGCAGCGACTTCCAGTTCGGTAAAGCCGACATAGGATGCAAGAGGTCCCGGATTTATCATGGAAAATTCATCAAACATATTTAAAGCGGAATGGGTTCCGTATTTTTTGATCGGAAGAATTCCTGTCATATAAGCGAGTGCAATACAGGACTTATCTTTTAGCATATCCCTCAAAAAATCCAGATAGATTTCCTGGGCTTCTTTATCCTGTTTGTATTCCCGGAAAATACAGTCCCATTCATCAATGATTACGACAAAAGGACAGTTAGTTTCCTGATATACATCCTGCATGGATTCAATAAGATCTGTATCATCAAAATAATCAACATTCGGGTATTCCCGTTTTAAATCCCGCAGTACCAGCCGTTTCATGCGATCAAGCAGTTCATAGATGTTTTTCGTCCGGCTTAAAAATTCCTGCATATTTAAAAACAGGGTGTTGTATTTATTACGATAGGTGTCAAAATCCAGATTCCGGGCAATTTTATATGTGGAAAAGAGTTCTTTTGCATCACAGCCACGGCTGTAGTAGGCAGCAATCATGCTGGCGGTTATTGATTTCCCAAAACGGCGGGGACGGCTGATACATATATATTTCTGCAGAGTCTGTAAGACAGAATTTGTATAGGTCAATAATTCTGTCTTATCCACGTAGATATCAGAATGTGTAATTTCGTAAAATTTTTTTCCATCCTGGTTTAAATAATTTCCCATGCAGTACCCTCCTCTAATTACACGTTTGCCCGTGTAAATGTATCATATCACAGGAATGCCTGCAGACTCAACTATTTCCGCAGAAACAGCACACTTACATACTATTATGCGATTAAATATACAAAATAACAGGATTATGTAAATTATAATCTGATATTCTCTTGGAAAATCTGGAAAATACCAGTATAATTTTCTTAAATGAAGATCGGAGAAGGAAATCATGATTAATCGGGAAGACATGCTCGAACTGACACGGCGCATGACTCCGGCGCGGTCACACATTGACCGGATCGCCGGTGCATATTATGATGCAGAAGGATATATAGATGGTACATTCAACACGCATTTTTTAAAACTTTTCACAGCAGAAAAAACGAAAAATCTGGAACTGGCGAAGGCAGTTTTACAGGCAGAGACCAACAAACAGCTGAAGGATTACCGGATTCCGGCAGAGAAGTACGGCATGCGAATATATAAATCTGTACGAAAAAATTAAAATATGGGACATATGTGGGAAAAAGTTATGAAAAGATCCTGCGAGAAACAGGGGAGTGGACATATGTAAAAAAATTTGATGAAAAAGTCCCTTGAGAGACTGAAAACGGGATGCATACACCAAAAATAAGACAAAAAGTCCCGTAGTGATTTCTAAATGGGACATAATTGCAAAGAAAGTTGCTATATATCCTGAAGAGATAAATTGCCGGGATATCTATGTAAAGAAAAATTTTATATGTCCCAACAGAAGGGAGGTGCGGGATATATGAATTTACTTTTTTCCGATATATCCCATTGTTAAAAAATATAAAAATTTACTTTACATGAGAATGAAGTGTAACTTAACAGAATATCTGACAAAAAGGACATTCTAACGTGAGACCATCCGTGAAGAGGTGGGAAATGACGGGAAACCCCGTGAAATCAAGGTTTGTGGCGAATTTCATAGAGAAAAAATGAAGCATCTTTGACAGCGAATTTGAGAATAAGCTGTTTCGGATGCTTTTTTTGTGCCCTTGGAAGGGAGGGAAGTGGATAGAGTGCTTGGAAGCATTGGTTTTACTTGGTTTTTGAGCACTTGTTCTATCCACAACACCTCAAAGTTAGGTTGTAAGGACATTATACATCAGGCATCCTCTTCTGAAAATAGGTCAAGCGTTATAACGTGGCGTTATTGCGTTACTGATTAAGTGTTGTCAATGTGCGTGTTTGTTTCGTAAAGTCCCATAAAATAAGGGTTTTTTGAAAGTAACGCTTTGAAAAAAAGGCGTTACTCAATGCAATCAGTACACGGAACAGGAGAGCCGGGACTGGATGCAATCAAAGTGACAAATTGGAACCTTGCAAATAAAGTTGTCACTTTGGCTTATTTTCAAGGAAAAATGAACTTTTTCGGGAATTGCTTCCCTAAAAAGCAAAGTGACAATAAAAGGGTTACAAGTAACCCAAAAAAGCATAAAAAAATCAGCCAACCATGTCACCATTTTCTGTACCCATCAATCCGGATGATTTTGCAGTCACATCTCTTTCTTTTTTCACCTTCCGGAGCTTTAGTTGCAATAAGCCCATGAGTTCCTCTTTGTCATCTTCAGGAAGCTCCCGGAAACCATTCAACAGCTCCTCTTCCAATTTGCAGATATTGGACTTCTGCATATTGGAAGATATTCCGGTTGCCAACCAATTCATATCACACTCTAACACTTGTGAAAGCTTATAAAATGCAATAACGGAAGGGGCGTAGTTTTTCCGTTTTCGATTTTGCTCAATGCTCCTGAAGTGATGTCACATCTCTCATATATGTCTGTTTGAGAGAGTTTCAATTCTTTTCTTCTTGTTTTAATACGTTCACCAATTCCCATCATATCTAATTCCATGATGACCTCTCTTTCTGCAAATTGGAATATATATTCTTCCTGAAAGCAGAAAAAGTGTTGACATTCTGCAAATAGGAAGATATAATAAACCTTGCAAGGGTTACTTGTAACCCACTAATCCAAGATAAATCATATCAAAAAACTTAGTAAATCTCAATAGTCGGAGTTCTCCGGCACAAAGAAAGTCACCCGGTTCAGGGTATCAGAAAATGGAACTATGAAGGAATGAAGGAGGTGCAGGATGCAGAAGCAGGAATTTGAGGAAAGGATGATATGAAGAATGTCATCATTGGAGATGAGTACATAGAAGATGAGCAGGAGCGTGAAGCTAAGATTGCAACACTATGTGAGTCTGCTATATCTGATGCTTGTGCCGAGATTGACGGGTACCTTGCCAAACGGTACAGAGTTCCCTTCACTAAGACACCACAGGTCATCAACAAATTTGCAAAAGACATATCTGTATACAACCTTGTATCAAGGACAGGTATAGATGAGAGTGACCGGGAGAAGACCTTCCTGAACCGATACAACGCAGCCATCAAGTTTCTGCTTGATGTGGCAAAGGGCATCATAAGCATAGGCGTTGAGGAAAAAGGAGGAAGCAGCGAAGCAGCCAATGGCTTCAAGATGAAGTCTTCAGGCAGGGTGTTCTCAAGGGACAGTATGAGAGGATGGTGATGGGATGTCGTCAATCAGGGCAGAGATGTCCGGAGATACTGATGAGCTGCTCCAACGCCTGAACCGATTGAGCCACCTTGAGACCCGTGGGGTTCTGAACTCCATAGCGGAAGGATTGAGGACTTCCACAGTGGAACGCTTCACGGAGGAGAAGACTCCGGAAGGTACAAGTTGGAAGCCATCCATCCGGGCACAGGAGGAAGGCGGCAAGACGCTCACCAAGACCACACAGCTCAAAACAAGCATCCGGTCAGAAGTGAGTGACAGTGGACTTGCAGTAGGTACCAATGACATCAGGGCTGCCACACACCAATTTGGTGATGAGCGGACAATAAGAGCAAAGAATAAAAAGTACCTCACATTCAAGATTGGTGGACAATGGAAGAGAGTAGCCTCTGTCAAAGTAAGCATACCACCAAGACCGTTCTTGGGTATCAGTGAAGAGGATGAGCAGGACATCAAGGACACCTTGGAGGAAATTTTTGAGGAGTAGGACATGGTAAAGGAAAGGAACTACTTAATAGAAACGCTGAAGAGCTCCGGCATCAAGAGTCAGGTCTACACCAATATGAAAAAGCTGAAGGCAGGAAACGAAGTCCACGTTGGTGCAGTATTGCGAAACGGTGAGACATTCGCACGCTCCGGCTCAAAAAAAACATACATAGACCAAGAGGGGCAGCGGAAGCGTAGAGTGAAGCTGTGGGACAGGAGCACATCACTCCATGTAGTGATAGCGGACACATCAGAGGAGAAGGTGGAGGAAATCCTTGAGAACTTTCTCCAAAACCTGAAGAAGGGAATTGATGTGGATGGTAACTGGGTGAATATCGTGGTAGGTGAAGCGGACTGGGTAGAAGAGGGTGACAGTATCCTGAAGGCGAAAGTAGCGGTACAGTTCGACATCACTTTTGAAGGCGGTATCTATCAAGATAGAGACATTAAGCCAATGGACATTGGCTCTGTCGGATAAGGAGGAATAATCATGGCAGAAACAAAACAGGCTGCATCCTTAATGAGCATTGAGGAACTCAAGCAGAAACTTGGTGTATCTGATGCGGTGTTTGAAGGAACGAAGGCAGCAAACGGATGGAAGAGTGGAAGACAGGTGGAAGAGAAAGAGTTCAAAGAAGCCTGTGAAGCCTTTCGGAAAGCCCCGGTTGACGGGAGTAAGAAAGACAAGGAGGCAAAGGGATAATGTTTGGAGATGTAAATGTAAAAGTCGAAGACGGGAACCTTGGGAGAAGCAGCTCCACGGGTACCGGGACATCAATCAAAATCGGCATTTCCAATGTGGAAAGCAAGTCACCTATCCTGATTAGTGGCACAATGAACGCCAAGAAAATCAAGGAGAAGGTTGGCAACACACCTCTTGCTGATGCCTGCATTGATGCGGTTGAGTGGGGAGCATCCTCAATCTATTGCATCCCGGTGAAAGCAGGGACAGCCGGAACCATTGGAAAAATCACGGAAGACCAAAAGGGATACGGTACCTTTGAGGTAAAGGGAAGCCCTAACAATGCCTATGACATTGTGGTTGAGGTAATGGATGCCGGAGAGTGCAATGAGGGAAGCTTCAGATACTCATTGGATGGAGGAAATACCTTCACAGAGGAAATGACAATACCTATCACCGGAGAGGCAGAACTGGCAACTACCGGACTGACTGCAAAGTTCACGGATGCAGAAGGCGGTGACAGCTTTATGGAGGGAGACCGTTTCACATTCTCCTCCACATCACCGGCTATGAGCAATGAGTCAGTAATCAGTGCGGTTGAGAGCCTCATCAACAGCCCTCTTATGTTTGAGTTCGTTCATATCGTTGGAGTATCATCCAAGGCTTTGTGGGCTTCTCTGTGTACGATTGCCAATGACTTCCTGACTAAGTACAAGAGACCTCTGTTCTTTGTCTGTGAGGCAAGAGGAAAGAAGGCGGATGAGAGCCTTGAGGATTATGTGAACGCAATGCTTGAGGAACGGAAGGGCATCAACAATATCTACATGCAGGTTGTATGTAGCAATTCCCGTTATCAGAGAATGGATGGAAGGGTTCAGGACATCAACAATGCAGGAATTGTGACCGGACTCTATGGAAGAGCCAAAGAGTCACAGAGCATTGGAGAGGTGAAGAGCTTCCCTATCTCTGAAGCAAAGCTTCTCAAGCTCCTTCCTGAAGGAATTGAGGACTATATTGAGACCTTGGACAAGGCAAAGTATGTGACCATCAGGCAGTACATTGGCAAGGAAGACTACTATGTGACCTCTGCAAACATGATGTCACCTGAAGGTAGTGACTACTCCTATGCTGAAGATGTCAGGGTATCGAACAGACTTGTCAAGGCTGTCAGGGCAAAGGCACTTGATGAGCTTCAGGTGGAGGTTGACCCGGAAGATATTGAGACAAGCATCACCAATATTCAGGAGCAGCTCAATACACCTGTGGAAGATGCTGTCCGTGATAAAATCATAAGCTCCGGAAGCGTGACCATTGACACGGAGAACCTCAACATCCTTGTGGATGAGAAGCTTGACATCAATATCACTTATGTACCTATGGGTCATGTGAGGGAGATGAACCTCACATTTGCAGTAGAGAACCCTTATTCAGCATCTTAGGAAGGAGGTAGAGGCAGATGGCAAACAAGCAGTTAATCAACGGAAAAGCCTATGACTGGTCAAGTGTGACAATCACAGCTTCCGGCATGGAGAACATGGAACCCATGGAAATCTCCTATGATGATGAGGAGGAAAAAGAGCCTATCTATGGCAAGGGCGGAAAGATTAGAGGTTATGGTACCGGAAATCAGAAGAACTCCGTCAAGATTTCCCTGCTCCGTGAGGACTTCAATGAGATGTGCAGGGTCATCCAGTCAAAGGGATACAAGAACTTCTACAAGTATGTTATCCCGAAGATTGTAGTGAACTATGCAGACGAAGGAGCTGCAACCTGTACGGATGTCCTGACCAATGTTGTGCTGTCAAAGCGTAGCTTCAAGGCGGCACAGGGAGACAAGTCCATGAAGGTAGACCTTGATGGTATGGCAATGGGCGGTATCAAAATCAATGGTCTTGATGCGTAACTAATAACAAAATAAATGACAAAAACGGAGGTATAAACCATGAATGATACAAGAGAAGAGCAGCTCCTCAATGCAGGAAAGGCTGCTGATGCAGAGAAGAAGACAGATGTGGAGAGCCTGAAGAAGAAATATGCAGCTTCAGATGAGAAGGTCTACACGGTAGTAACAACGGTACAGGTGGATGATGAGACAGAGGATGAGTTCACATTCCTCTTCAAGAAGCCGAAGGCAGCATCCTATGACAGATATGTGAAGACCATGTCCAACTCTGTGACAAAGGCATCTAAGAGCTTTGCTTTTGACAACATCATTGATGAGCAGAGAGACATGCTCAAGGAAACAGTGGAGGAGTATCCGGCAATCACTATCAGCCTTGCAGATAAGCTTCTCCGTATGCTTGGACTGGCAGACACTACATCAGTAAAAAAGCTGTAGAGGATGCCAAGGAGCGGTTCAAGAGCAGCTTTGTGAGCTATGGGAAGATGGTCATATATACCTATCTTCCCACGGAACTGCTTCCAGAAAGCTTTGAAGACCTGACCTTTGAAGAGTTCTTTGAGCTGTATGGTCAAGCGGACTGTGCAAGAGAGATGAGAATTGAAGATATTGAGACAGGCGTAGCAAAAGGAATAGCAGACAATTTTAGTAATGACGAATAAAAAAGCCCCACAGCCGGAAACTGTGGGACTTGATACACCTCTATGGTCTTGTAAGGAATAGTATATCACATTTT
>ENA-ORSF01000419-ORSF01000419.1-human-gut-metagenome-genome-assembly--contig:-NODE-419-length-12300-cov-2.4949_pt1 | contig 12300 bp, 9 predicted proteins | sample MGYA00242188_ERZ509155 | MGnify/ENA primary metagenome ERZ509155 (study PRJEB26280, sample SAMEA2338656) | human gut metagenome | biome: human gut; feature: human-associated habitat; material: faeces...
ACGCGCGGCTCTGCTTCTCGAACGAGAAGCCTTTCAGGTGAATTTTGCTCGTCAGCGAGAAGCACAGCGTGTGCACGCCCGTCAGGCGCTCTGGCAGGTGGTACGTTTCGCTCTGGTAGACGTTCCAGATGCTCGGCTTCTGGTACGGCAGAACAGCAATCAGCCGTCCGCCGTCCGCCGGGTCGCCGTCCCAGAGCTTGATTTCGTACAGGTTGCTGTCCAGCGCGAAAACCGGAAGCGTGATAACATCCGAACCAACGTCGCCGAAGTCGATTTTTGTGTAGCCCGCCATGCTTTCGCCGTCGCGCGCGAAGGATATGCCCTGCTCGTTGCCATTGCCGATTTCGCCGGAGGAAAGCGAGTACAGCCCGCCGGAGATAAAGCCGTAGGGATCAAGGAACGGCTGCCCCAGCCCGGTGATGACAATATCCTGCTGGCTGATAATGCGCGGATGGTCATACCCGTTTGTGCAGGAGGCGCGCAGGTACACCGTGTCGTCACCCAGCGCCGTCACCGTCACCACGTCGCCGTCCACCGAACACGACGCGCAGGGGGAGTCGATGCCCTGACCATTGGTGACGCGGAAGGCAATCGCCTGCTTGTCCGCATCCGCCGGGTGAACCGCCACGCGGAAGGAGACCGTCGGATGCTCGCTGCCCAGACGCTTGTCGCCCAGCGGCAGCAGCTCAATGCGGCGAACCGGCTTGTCCGCGGGCATTTCTTCCTGACGGCACAGCACGGCGGAGCAGCTGCGCCCCGGCGTTTTGCGCGCCGCGCGGACGGGCAGCGTTAATTCAGCGCCGACCAGCCCAACGCCCGACACGCGGATGCGGATGGTTCCTTCGCCTGCCAGCGCGCCGACAATCGCCAGCAGCTTGCCGCTGAACAGGCGGCGCGTGTTCGTCTTGTAGCCGTCTCGGTCGGTGGAGTCGCCATTGTCCAGCCCCAGCAGCCGCCCACAGCCGTCAACATCCACCAGCACGCGATCCACCGCGTTTTCAACGGGGCTGCCGTTTTCGTCCGCCACGGTGATGGTCACGAACGTCATGTCCTCGCCGTCGCCCAGCAGGAAAGCATCCTCCGCGGACAGCACGATATGGTGGCTTTCGCCGGGCGTGCGCTGGATGTCCTCGGCAATCAGATGCCCGTCCGCGTCATACGCGCGCGCGACCAGCTCGCCCGCCTCAAACGGCACTTGCCACGCCGGACGGCAGTGTGTCCAGTCCGTGCGGCTGACTTCCTGCACACCCAGCGAACGCCCGTTGAGCAGCAGTTCGGCTTTCACGCCGTTCGTCATGACCGGCACGTCAATCATTTGACCCGGATTCCAATCCCAGTATACGCCAATGTGCACCATCGGCGCGTTCGTCCACAGGGATTTGAATAAGTACCAGTAGTCTTTCGGGAACACCGCCGTGTCCATCATGCCGAAATAGCACGACCGGGTGTGGTACGGCGTGGGTTCGCCGATGTAGTCAATGCCGCTCCACAGGAATTGCCCCAGCGAATACGGCGTGTTCAAATCTTCCACGATGCACTTGCGCATGTCCTTCGTGCCCCAGCTGGACGTGGAATTGCCCAGCGCGGAGCATTGCAGATCCTCGTCGGAGAGAATCGACGCTGCCATCGGGAAGTGGTAAATGCCGCGGCTGGACAGCGCCGAAGCTGTCTCACTGCCGTAAATCACCCAGTCAGGATGCTCGGCGTGGTGCGCCTCGTAATACTTTTCGCCGTAGTTGTAGCCTTGCGCGTCTACCAAATCAGCGCATTTCCGCGCACCTTCCCACGGCATGAAGTTGCTGCCGATGGTGATGACGGCATTGCCGCGCGGGTCGTGCAGGCGGACGTTCTCGCACAGGTCGCATGTCACCTGTTGTGCGGATTCGTCCAGATGCGTGTCCAGAATCTCGTTGCCGATTGACCACATCAGCAGCGACGGATGATTGCGGTCGCGGCGAACCCATGCGGCGACATCCGACGGCATGTCGGTGGGGAAGAAGCGCGCGTAGTCAAACGGCGTTTTGGCGCGCAGCCACATATCAAACGCTTCGTCTACCACGAAAATGCCGAGCTCGTCGCACAAGTCCATCACCTGTTTTGCGGGCGGATTGTGGCTTGTGCGCAGGGCATTGACGCCCATTTGCCGCATTGCGCGCAGCTGGCGGCGCATCGCCTTTTCGTGGAACGCCGACCCCAGACAGCCTAAGTCGTGGTGCAGGCAGACACCGTGCAGCTTGACGGGCGCGCCGTTGACCAGCAGTCCGCAATCCGTGGTGAATGTCAGGTCGCGGAAGCCGACGTTCTGCCGGATAACCTGATTGCCCAGCATGGTTTGCAGCGTGTAAACATTCGGCGCGTCCGGCGACCAGAGCTTCGGCGAAAGCACCTGCATGACCGCATTGGCGTGGTCGCCCGCGGCTTCCACCGTCACATCGCACACCGGCACGTCGCCGTCGAGCAGCACATGTGTCAGCACGCCGTTGTCCTTCACGCCGCAAAGCTCCGTGTCAATGGTCATCGTCCAGCTTTCCAGCTCGTGCGTGGTTGTGACGTACACGCCGTCCAGCGGAATATGGCGCTTGGGCAGCACATGCAGCGTCACGTCGCGGTAGATGCCCGCGCCGGAATACCAGCGGCTGTTCGGACTTTGATGGCGGATATGCACCGCCAGCGTGTTTCTGCCGACGAGCAGCCGGCTGGTCAGGTCCACGTCGAACGCCGTGTAGCCGTAATGATGCGTGCAGACGATGTGCCCGTTGAGCAGCACGTCGCAGTCCATATACACGCCGTCGAACCGCACGAGGACGCACGACGCGCACCAGCTTTCCGGAACGTCCAGCGTGCGCAGATACCACGCATCCGTCGTCTCGTACAGGTCATTTTCGTTTTCAATCAGAAAATCATGGGGCAAATCGACTGCCTGAAGTGCCGCATTGCTCACATCTTCCAGCGTCGAGCCGAGCGGCAGCTTGCAGAATTGCCAGCCATCGTTGAGCAGCTGTTCCACGGTCATCCCTCCATCGTATGAAGTCAAGGCGGCGCAAAAGTCCGCCCAAATATCTGATGTAGAAATTCGCCTTTTCATCAGAAAAGTCCTGCTGAAAAAAGCTTGAACTGCGCAAAAAGTCATCAAATAGGTGCAAAAATGCAGGTGAAGCATCCGCTCCGCCTGCAAGTAAGTCACACGTCGATGAATTTGCGGAATTCCGGCAGGATACCGATGCCGTCCGGGTAATGCGCGGCAAACTGAGGTACAGCATGGCTGGGAAAGCTGTTGCCCTCAATGAACGTCGGGCCGTTCGGCGTGATGGCGACGTCCCACGCGACAAAGCGCATTTGCGGTACTTTCTGCGCGGCGTCAAGGCACATCTTCTTCGCCTCTTCCCAGTAAGGAATCGTAAAGCCGATAATGTCCGTACCGGTGATGGGGTGCTTGGTGTAGGTGTTGCCCGCCTTGTCCGCGCCGACAGTCAGCAGCTTGCCGCTTTCCAAATCAATGCGCGCCGCCATGCCGCCGCAGTCCACATTGTCCATCACCTTGCCGTTGCCGATGCGCAGGAATGCATAGACGATGCCCTGCTTCTTGTCACCCAGCAGCGTCGCAATGCGGCAGGTGTTGACCGACGTCGGGCACATGCGCGCCATCTCCGGATGCTGCACGACGATTTCTTCCAGAATGCCGATGTTCTTGTCCATCAGCAGCTGGTGGAACGCCTTTGCGCCCCCCTTCCAGTCCTCCGGCGTGAACTTCAGGATGCCCTGACCGCTCGACCCCTCCAGCGGCTTGCCGATGAGGGCGGGGAGCGTCATCATGTCCTCCAGCTTGTCAAGCGGCGTATCCGCGTTAATCAGCAGCCACTTGCGCGGAATCCATTCTTTGAACAGCTCGTTGAACTGCGTCTTGTCATCGAAAAAATGCCAGTACGCCTTGTCGTTCATCCGGCGGACAATGCTGTTGGAAATGCCGCGCGTGATGACAGTCTTGCGCTGCGCATCGTTGAGTTTGTACATCTGTGCGATTTTGTAGTCCACATAGCCCGCGTTGTACTTCACAGCACAGCGGAGCATGTCGCACAGCAGCCAAATGCGGGATTTGCCGGAGCGCTCATGCAGCAGCCCGGCGGTTTTCCACATGGCTTTCCAGTCCATCTTGAACAGACGCTTGAAGAAATACGAAAGACGGCTCATGCTGATGCCCCTTTCTTGCTTGCAGAATCAGACACAATCAGACGTTGAAGCGGAACAGCACGATGTCGCCGTCCTTCATCACATAGTCCTTGCCTTCGGAGCGAACCAGCCCCTTTTCCTTGCACGCCGCCATCGAGCCGAGTTCCACCAGCGTGTCGAAAGGCACGATTTCCGCGCGGATGAAGCCCTTCTCGAAGTCAGTGTGAATCTTGCCCGCGGCTTGCGGTGCTTTCGTGCCGTTGACAATCGTCCATGCGCGGCATTCGTCTTCGCCCGCCGTCAGGAAGGAAATCAGCCCCAGCAGCCGATAGCACGCCGTAATCAGCCGATCCAGACCCGACTGCCCGATGCCCAGTCCTTCGATGAATTCCGCCTTTTCGTCGGGACTCATCTGCGCAATTTCCTCTTCAATCGCGGCGGAAATGACGATGATTTCGGCATTCTCGCTCTTCGCGATGGCTTCCACGCGGTCAAGACCCTTGATTTCGCTCTCCGGCTTACCGAGGTCTTCCTCGGCGATGTTTGCCGCGTAGATGACCGGCTTGGTCGTCAGCAGGAACCAGCCGTCCAGCACTTCTTTCTCCTCGTCGGTCACGGGGCAGGTGCGCGCGGGCTTGCCAGCTTCCAGATGGGCGTAAATCTTGTCCGCCAGCTCGACTTCGATGCCTGCCTTCTTGTCGCCGCCGCGGAAGTTCTTCATCGCCTTGTCCTTGCGGCGCTGCACGGTGTCCATGTCCGCGAAAATCAGCTCGAGGTTGATCGTCTCGATGTCGCGGGCGGGGTCGATCGAGCCATCAACGTGGATGATGTTCTCGTCCTCAAAGCAGCGCACGACGTGGACAATCGCGTCCACCTCGCGGATGTGGCTCAGGAACTTGTTGCCCAGCCCTTCGCCGTGGCTCGCGCCTTTCACCAGACCGGCAATGTCCACAAACTCGATGGTCGTGGGTGTAATCTTCTTCGGGTGATACATTTCGCCCAGCACGTCCAAACGGTGGTCAGGCACCATGACAACGCCCGTGTTCGGCTCGATGGTGCAGAAAGGATAGTTGGCCGCCTGTGCGCCAGCCTGCGTGATGGCATTAAACAGGGTGCTTTTGCCGACATTGGGCAAACCGACAACGCCTAATTTCATAATCCGGATTCTCCTTCTGTGATGCTGTGATAGCGTTCTTTATTATAAACGCATTCCAGCAGAAATGCAATTCATTTTGCAAAGAAATTCGCCGATTCGCTGATTTTGCCGCAAACCTTGACGGAAAGTGTGCGTTATGCTATCATACAGGCAGAAGAACGCGCGAAAGGAGCGGAGGGAAAATGTACTACTGCACGAACTGCCATCGGGTGACGCCGGAGAGAGCGGAAAGCTGCCCGTACTGCGATAAATTCGACCGTCTGCGTCCGGCAGAGGAAGCGGACGAGTGCCGCTTGACGGAGCTGGATGCGCTGAACGCCTCGGTGCTGGAAAGTCTGCTCAAAGAGGCGAATGTGCCGTATATTGCCCGCCCGATGATGGGCGCGGGCATCAGCGCGGCGCTCGGCGTAACGCTGGAGAAATTCGTGTTCTTCGTGGCGTACCGCGATTACGCCCGCGCGCAGGAGCAACTTGAAGCCCTGCTTGCGCCGGACGACCACGCGGCGGATGCGGATTTCGCGGACGAGGACGAAGAATCGGAAGACGAGGACGAATAATCTGCATACAAATCGCGGCGACTGGCATTGCTGTCAGCCGCCGCGTGTGTTTTTTGGGATTGGGGCAACACCGCACAATTCGGCGGCGCGTCGGAACTTTATACTATTTCCAAATGAGAATGCGCCAAGATGCGAAGCGAATTTTTCGCGCTGGCTAACGCGAATGAAACGCAGCGTAGCAGCGCTACGCTAAGTGGAATGAGCGGACGCAAGCGCGGAAAAGGCGCGAGCAGATGGCGCAGGTGAATTTGGAAATAGTATTATCAGTGAATCTCAATATCCCCCGAAACGCTCCGGATGCTGCCCGTCACGGTTCTGCTGCCCCTGCGCCCGGAACGGCGCATCGAAATGTCACCGGAACGGCTGTGGACGTCGATGTTGTTCATCCCTGTGTCGTCCGGCAGTTCCACGTCGATGTCGCCGGAGGTCGTGCTGCCGTTGATGAGCGACAGCGCGCCCGTGAAGCGCAGGTCTAAGTCGCCCGAAACGCTACTAAAGTCGCACTGCCGCACCTTCGCTTCCAGCTCCACATCGCCGCTGGTGCTGGCAAATTTCAGATGGTCGTAATCGCCGTGAATCTCCACGTCGCCGCTGACGGTGGAAATCTGCACATCGTTTGCATCGGCTTCAATGTTGATATCGCCGCTGGTGGTGGTGAATGCGCCGCGATTCAGCGGGGCGAACAGTTCGACGCTGATGTCGCCGGATGTGCTGGTAAAGTTCAGGTCGGTGACGTGGATGTCGCGCGCCTCGATGTCGCCGGAGGTCGTCAGGACGCTAATGGGCTTGTCGAAGCTGCGCGGGATGCACAGCGTCACGTCGCCAATGCTGCGGGAAACGGTGATGTTCGGCTTGATGCTGGAGAACAGCTTGCCCAGTTCCTGCCCGAAGCGGGAAGCGGTGCTGGCGAAGCTGTCAATCATGCTTTCGATGCTGTTCGGGTTCTTGCCGTCACCCGTGCTTTCCTGCTTGAACCCCATCTTCGACATGTTGTCCGAGAATTCTTTAGCGTGCTGCTCGAATTCCTTGGCGTGTCGCTCGGCTTCCGCTTCCACCTGCTTGTCGCTCTTCTTGTCGCCGAAGAAGAAATATTCGCCGTTCGGCTTCTTCACATACAGCCGCCCGTTGGCGAAACTGCCGCTGACGGTGAAGCTGCTGCGGTTGCGCTTCGGGGCATCGGGGTCGCGGCAGACGCGCAGAACGCCGTCCTCAATGCGGCAGATGGACGCCTTTGCGCCTTCCACATCCTCAAAGCGGACATGCACGTCCCCGTCCGGCGATTCCTCCAAATGCACGTCGTCGCACACCATCGTCATTTCGATGCGCCCAATATCCGCCGGATGGAAAGTGAAATCCGTCTGCTCGCCGTCTCCATCGTCATCGACCGGCACATCCGCGCTCTTCGGCGCTTCTTCCGCTTCGGGCGATTCAGACTTCTTCGGGTACTGGCTGATGACATCCTCCATGCCCTTCAAACTCTCGACGACGGCGGCAATCGCGTCATCGTCGCTCAGCCCGCGGGACGTCATGTCCTGATAGCGCTCTTGGCAGTTGCTCATCGTCTCGTCGTAGAGCGCCTGCACCTCGTCCGTCATTTCCACATCCTGAAAGAGCAGATTCACAATCCGCTCGACCGTTTCGTTACGCATAGTGCTGTTCCTCCTGATTCTCCTGATTTGCGTTCTGCAGCCGCTGCCGGCTGATTTCCTCCCACGAGATGGTATCGCCAATTAAACGCTCCGCCAGAGAAAAGTCCGAAAACGGCGTTACCCGGCGGAATGCGAAAATTTCCTTGCACATAATGTTATCCCTCCAATAGCTGGTCAAGCTGGCGTTTCGTGTCCTCCCACGCCGCCAAATCGCTGATGAGCTTTTCCTGCCCCAGCGCCGTGATGGCGTAGTAGCGGCGGCGCGCGCCGGACGTCTCGCTGCCCCAGTAGGACTGAATCAGCCCGGCAGCCTCCAGCCGGCGGAAAGCGGTGTACAGCGTCGCTTCCTTCAGCTCCACCTCGCCGCCGCTGAGCGTCGAAATGGTTTTGTTGATTTGGTAACCGTAGCTGTCGCCGTGGGAAAGCTGGTGCAGAATAATGGTGTCGGTATAGCCGCGAAGAATATCTGCGGACAATGCCATATGCTTCACCTCCTATGGTTCATCCCTTGTCTTGGTATCTCACCTTGACGAGTATTACTATATCACAAGATACTTCGCCTGTCAAGGTATCTTGCGAGAAATATTTTGTTTTTTTTGCATGCCGCAGCCGCTCCTGTTCTTTTGCTGTTTCACCCTTGCGAAAAGGGAAGGCGTGGGGTACAATGAAAGCGTAAAAAATCTGCGGTGCAAGGAAGCATCAGCGGAAAGGCAAGGAGAGCGTATTATTATGGAAAAGATTCAGATGAAAACGCCGCTGGTGGAGATGGATGGCGACGAAATGACCCGCATCCTGTGGGCAGACATCAAGCAGCTGCTGATTGAGCCGTTCGTGGACTTAAAGACGGAGTATTACGATCTCGGTCTGCCGCACCGCGACGAAACGCGCGATCAGGTGACGATTGACAGCGCCAACGCGACGAAGAAGTACGGCGTCGCGGTCAAGTGCGCGACCATCACCCCGAACGCCCAGCGCGTGACGGAGTATAACCTGCACGAGATGTGGAAGTCGCCCAACGGCACCATTCGCGCCATGCTCGACGGCACGGTCTTCCGCGCACCGATTCTCGTCAGCGGCGTTCGCCCGACAGTGCGCACTTGGCAGCAGCCGATTACCATCGCCCGTCATGCCTATGGCGACGTCTACCGCAATTCGGAAATCCGCATCCCCGGCGCGGGCAAGGCGGAGCTGGTGTTCACGGGTGCGGATGGGCAGGAGATTCGCCAGACGATTTTCGATTTCAAGGGGCCGGGCGTCGTGCAGGGCATTCATAATCTGGATGCGTCGATTACGTCCTTTGCCCATGCCTGCTTCCAGTACGCGCTGTCGGTCAAGCAGGACTTGTGGTTCTCCACGAAGGATACCATCAGCAAGACCTACGATCACCGCTTCAAGGACATTTTCCAAGAAATTTTCGATGCGCAGTATAAGGAAAAGTTTGAGCAGGCGGGTATTACCTATTTCTATACGCTGATTGATGATGCCGTGGCGCGCGTCGTGCGCAGCAAGGGCGGGTTTATCTGGGCGTGCAAGAACTACGATGGCGACGTGATGTCCGACATGGTGGCGACGGCGTTCGGTTCCCTGGCGATGATGACTTCCGTGCTCGTTTCGCCGGACGGCAAGTTTGAGTACGAAGCCGCGCACGGTACAGTCACGCGCCACTACTACAAGTATCTGAAGGGCGAGGAGACGTCGACCAACCCCGTCGCGACGATTTTCGCGTGGTCTGGCGCGCTCCGCAAGCGCGGCGAACTGGATCATCTGCCGGACTTGATGACGTTTGCCGACAAGCTGGAAAAGGCGACCATCGACACCATCGAAAGCGGCGTAATGACCAAAGACCTTGCGCTGCTGTGGGAGGGGACGCCCGCGCAGGCGGTCAACAGCCGCACGTTCCTCGAAGCTATTGCGTCGCGCATGGCGTAAGATGCTGTAGTGACTTTTTGCCCATAGCTTCTTTTGCGGATGCTTTCCTGCTGCTTACGGGAGGCATCCGCTATTTGGTATGCGCGGAATGTGATGGTAGGATGAAAAACGTGTCTGTCCCTATCACCGCTTTGGACATGCCGCTTCACATTCGCAAGGAAAACATGGCAAAAAAGCGCGAATTAGCGTGAAATAGCCATTTTCATGTGCGAATGGAGTGTTGATTTTTGAACCAAAACAGACTATAATGGAATTGTACTGCAAATGGCATTTCAAGGCAGCAACGGATGAGAATCGGCTCATCCGTGAAAGGAGAATCTTCGCAAGATGAAGAAAATCATGCTTGTTTTCGGAACTCGACCGGAGGGCATCAAGATGTGTCCGCTGGTCAATGAGTTGAAGCGCCGCCCGCAGGTGCAGACAGTTGTCTGCGTCACGGGGCAGCACAAGCAGATGCTTCAGCAGGTGCTGGATGCGTTTTCGGTCGTGCCGGATTACGATTTGGCGATTATGCAGCCGAACCAGACGCTTTTCGATGTTACTACCGCTGTCCTGACGCGCATTCAGGCAGTCCTCAATCAGGAAAAGCCTGATTTGACGCTCGTGCATGGTGATACCAGCACGGCATTTGTTACCGCACTGGCATGTTTCTATCTGCATATTCCGGTTGGACATGTGGAGGCTGGGCTTCGTACCTACAATCTCGAAAGCCCTTTCCCGGAAGAGTTCAACCGGCAAGCAGTTTCACTGATTTGCCGGTATCATTTTGCGCCGACGGAAAAGGCAAAGCAGAACCTGCTGCGCGAGGGCAAAGACGAATCGTCTATCTTCGTGACGGGCAACACCTCCATCGACGCGCTGAAAACCACCGTTCGCGCGGATTACACCCACCCGGAACTGACGTGGGCGAAGGGCAGCCGCCTGATTCTCATCACCGCGCATCGGCGGGAGAACCTTGGCGAAGCTATGCACCATATGTTCCGCGCGATTCGCCGCGTATTGACAGAGCACCCCGATGTCAAGGCACTCTACCCGATTCACCTGAATCCAGTTGTTCGGCAGGAAGCGGCGGAAGAACTGTCCGGGCTGGAACGGCTGCACATTATCGAGCCGCTGGATGTGCTGGATTTCCACAATATCATGGCGCACAGCACGTTGATTCTGACCGATTCCGGCGGTATTCAGGAGGAAGCGCCTGGTCTGGGCAAGCCTGTTTTGGTTATGCGCGACACGACCGAGCGCCCGGAGGGCGTTGCGGCGGGCACGCTCAAGCTCGTCGGCACGTCGGAAGAGACGATTTACCGCGAGTTTACGCGTCTGCTGGATGACCCGGCGGCTTACGCGGCGATGGCGCACGCCAGCAATCCCTACGGCGACGGACACGCCTGCGAACGGATTGCGGATATTCTGTGTGAATAAACCGCGCTGGGCGCACATACAATCATCGTCGAAACACGGGGAGGAGCGTTCCTCATGAAAAAACAGTCATACCAACGCATCCTCGCCGTACTGATCAGCCTGATGATTCTGCTGACGGCGGGCATGGCCATCGTCGGCGCCGGACTGTTGCAAACCCGCGAGGATTCGCCGGACATTCTGCCGGAAGCGACGGCTACCGCGGATTCGGGCGATCTGCTGATGTCCTCCGACCTTGTACCCGACCCGACAAAGTGGTTTCTGCCTTACGACGGAGATTTGACCGACGCGGACGGAAATCCGGTGCGCCTATCCGCCTTGCGCGGAAAAACGACGATCCTGCTGTTCTGGTCAAGCTGGTGTCCGGACTGCCAGGTGTACTTGGCGGGCGACTTTGGGGCGGCGGTACAGGCCGCACAAGCGGCGGGAGCGCAAGTCGTCCTTGTCTGCCGAGAGGGGATTCGCGGCGACACGCACGAGAAGGCGGAAGCAGAATTGACGGAATGCGGCATTACAGGCATTCCGCTGTACATGGATGCGGACGCGGCGCTCTTTCACACGCTGGGACTGCGGAGCGTGCCGTCTCTGGCGGTTTTCGATTCGCAGGGGCAGCTGCTCCGCGCAACGGCGGATATGCCGAATGCGGATGAAATGGCGCAGCTGCTGGACGCGGCGCAGCGTCCGGCACAGCAGACACTCGCGTTTTTGAAACGGCTGATGCAGGCGGATGGGGCGATTCCATCCACCTATACGCTGTCCGGCGGCGAGGTTCATCCGGGCGATACCGTGCTTTCCGAGACGATGGGGCAGACCATGCTCTATGCGGCGCAAACGGAGGATGCGGCGCTCTTCTCCGATGCCTGGCGTTATGTCCGTGACAAAATGACCGTTGGCAGTTTAACTGTCTGGCGGATTCAGGCAGGCGAAAAAGCAGCAGCTAATGCGTCGCTGGATGATCTGCGCATTCTCCGCGCGCTGATGGAAGCGGATGCGGTATGGGGCGGCTATGAGCGTGAAATCCGCGAACGGGCGGCGGCACTGTACACTGCCTGCGTAGTGGATGATGCGCTGGTCAGCTTTGCGAACGTCGATGGCTCGGGGCGCGGCGATAGTGTCACCCTGTGCTATCTGGATGTGCAGACGATGCGCGCCTTATCCGCCTATGATGTCCGATGGACAGCCGAACCGCAGCGAAGCCATATTGACTGATTTGCGCGCGCTCATGAGCAGCGAACTCCCACTCTACCGCGCTTCCTATACCCCGGCAAAGGATATGTTCAGCAATGCGGCGGCGCAGATGACCGAAGCGGCGCTGACAATCCTGCACGCGGCGCAAATCAGCGCGGCAGGGGAGCAGACGCTGGATTGGCTGGATGCGCAGCTTGGCGCAGGCGCAATTTATGCGCAGTACGCGTCAAACGGGCAG
>ENA-ORSF01000426-ORSF01000426.1-human-gut-metagenome-genome-assembly--contig:-NODE-426-length-12155-cov-3.55364_pt1 | contig 12155 bp, 10 predicted proteins | sample MGYA00242188_ERZ509155 | MGnify/ENA primary metagenome ERZ509155 (study PRJEB26280, sample SAMEA2338656) | human gut metagenome | biome: human gut; feature: human-associated habitat; material: faeces...
CGCTAAGTGGAATGAGCGGACGCCAGAAGGGAAAAGGCGCAAGCAGATGGCGCAGGTGAATCTGGAAATAGTATTAGCCAGAAAGCGAACATTTTCGTCAGGAAGCGTAGCAAAAGAACACGAAAAATCCACAAAAACCCTTTACGGCACGCCATCCGATGCGTATAATTGTTGCATGACGAACGGAACACGCTTCCGCCCATCCACCTGATAAGGAGGTTGGTTCTCATGAAGAAGTTCTTTAGTCTCGTTCTTGCTCTGGCCATGGCGCTGAGTATGGCGTCCTTCGCGTCCGCAGAGGAAACGACGACGATTCACATCGGCGTGATTGGCCCGATGACCGGTGCTGCCGCCGTCTATGGTCTGGCAGTTGCGCGCGGCGCAGAAATCGCCGTGGAAGAAATCAACGCCGCCGGCAAGGTGAACATCGTGCTGGATGTGCAGGACGATGAAAACGACGCTGAAAAGTCCATCAACGCTTACAACGCGACGCTGGACAAGGGCACGCAGGTCATCCTTGGCTGCGTGACGACAACCCCCTGCATTGCTGTCTCCGCGCAGGCGTATGACGAGCGCGTGTTCATGCTCACGCCCTCCGCCTCCTCGCTGGAAGTCATCGCGAACAAGGACAATGCGTATCAGGTCTGCTTCACGAACCCGGCACAGGGTTCCGCGTCCGCTGAATACATCTTCAACAAGAAGGTCGGCGAGAAGGTCGCCATCATCTACAACAACGCCGACACCTATTCCACCGGTATCTATCAGACCTTTGAGAGCAAGGCTGCCGAGCTGGGGCTGAACATCGTTTCCGTGACCACCTTCACCAACGACACCACGGACTTCTCCGTGCAGGTGACCGAGGCCAAGAACGCCGGTGCGGATGTTGTGTTCCTGCCCATCTACTACACCCCCGCTTCCCAGATTCTCAACGCTGCCAACACCATGGGCTACAAGCCGGTGTTCTTCGGCGTTGACGGCATGGACGGCATCCTGACCATGCCCGGTTTCGATGTTGCGCTGGCGGAAGACGTCATGCTGCTGACCCCCTTCTCCGCGGACGCGCCGGACGAGCTGACCAAGAGCTTCGTTGGCAAGTATCAGGAAAAGTACGGCGAGGTGCCGAACCAGTTCGCGGCGGATGCGTATGACGGCATCTACGCGCTGGCGGCGGCCGCTGAAAAGGCTGGCGTGAAGGGCGACGAAGCGCCGGAAGATATCTGCGACGCGATGATTGCTGCCATGCAGGAACTGACCGTCACCGGTCTGACCGGCACGATGGTCTGGGATGCGACGGGCGCTGTCACCAAGACCCCGACGGCCGTCATCATCAAGAACGGCGTGTATGTCGGCGCTGAGGCGGCTGCAGCGGAGTAATCCCCCCTATTCCACACGTTTTCCTCATGCCGGAGGAGGAGCTTCCTTCTCCGGCATGAGCGTATCCAGCAGGTGCAGACAGAAGGTAATCAGCAACAGTTGGTGCAAGGGTGCACACGGACTGCTGCTGATTGCCTTGCTGTCTTTCAAGGGAAAATGCTTTTCCCGCAGATTTCAGTCATTTGGAGGTGCAGGCAGGATGCTTCAGTTCTTCTCTTACCTCATCAACGGCATCAGCCTTGGCAGCGTGTATGCCATCATCGCCTTGGGCTACTCGATGGTCTACGGCATTGCCAAGATGCTGAACTTCGCGCACGGCGACGTCATCATGATTGGCGCGTACATTGCCTTCTGCGCCACGCAGTACTGGGGCATGTCCCCCCTGCTTGGCGTGCTGATTGCCATGATTGTCTGCACGGTGCTGGGCATGGTCATCGAGCGCCTGGCGTACAAGCCGCTGCGTCAGGCAACGAGCCTTGCCGTGCTGATTACCGCCATCGGCGTGAGCTACCTGCTGCAAAACCTGGCGCTGCTGGTGTTCGGCCCGAACCCCATGTCGTTCCCGTCCTTCGTCAGCATCCCGTCCATCAGCCTGTTTGACGGGCAGCTGATTCTGACTGGCGAAACAATCGTGACCGTGCTGGCGAACATCATCATCATGCTGGTGCTCACGTTCTTCACCTCCCACACGAAGATGGGCAAGGCGATGCGCGCCGTCAGCGAAGACCGCAGCGCGGCGGAACTGATGGGCATCAAGGTGAACGCGACGATTTCCCTGACCTTCGCCATCGGCAGCGCGCTGGCGGCGATTGCGGGCGTGCTGCTCTGCTCCACCTACCACACGCTGATGCCCACGACGGGTTCCATGCCGGGCATCAAGGCGTTCACGGCGGCTGTTTTCGGCGGCATCGGATCAATTCCCGGCGCGCTGCTGGGCGGCCTGCTGCTGGGCATCATTGAGATTCTCGGCAAGGCGTATGTGTCCATGGAGCTGGGCGACGCGCTGGTGTTCGCCGTGCTGATTATCGTGCTGCTGGTCAAGCCGACGGGGCTGCTGGGCAAGCCGATGCGGGAGAAGGTGTAACGGGATGAAGAAAACGATGAAAAAGTCAACAAAGGGCTTTCTGAACAACTTGATCACCTACGCCATCGTCATCATCGCGTTCGTCTTTACGCAGATGGCGCTGAGCAAGATGATTCCGGGCGTCACCATCAGCCGCTCCCTGAAGGGGCAGCTCATCCCGATTTGCGTCTACATCGTCATGGCGGTTTCGCTGAACCTGACGGTCGGCATCTCCGGCGAACTGTCGCTGGGTCACGCGGGCTTCATGAGCGTCGGCGCTTTCTCCGGCATCATCATGTCTGGCTGGCTGCTGAACGCTTTCCAGATGGAAAATGAGACGATGCGCCTCGTGCTGGCCATGCTGGCGGGCGGCGTATGCGCGGCAATTGCGGGTGTGCTGATCGGCATCCCGGTGCTGCGTCTGCGCGGCGACTACCTTGCCATCGTCACGCTGGCGTTCGGCGAAATCATCCGCAACGTCATGAACTGCCTGTATTTCGCGGTCAGCAACGGCAAGCTGATTATCAACTTCAACAATCCCCGCATTGATGGCACGCTCCTGTACAACGGGCCGGCGGGTGCGGTGCGCGTCGGGCGCATTGCGACGTTCGAGGCGGGTTTCGTGCTGGTGCTGCTGACGCTGTTTGTCGTGCTGAACCTCATCAACAGCCGCTCCGGCCGCGCGATTATGGCAAGCCGCGACAATCGCATTGCCGCCGAAGCCATGGGCGTGAACGTGACGAAGTACAAGCTGATGGCGTTCGTCACCTCGGCGGCGCTGGCAGGCATGGCTGGCGCGCTGTTCGGGCTGAACTTCTCCTCCATCGCGCCGGACAAGTTCAAGTTTGATACGTCCATCCTCGTGCTGGTGTTCGTCGTGCTGGGCGGCATCGGCAATATCCGCGGATCGGTGATTGCGGCGGCGCTGCTGACGGTGCTGCCGGAGGTGCTGCGCGAATTTGGCGATTACCGTATGCTGATTTACGCCATCGTGCTGATTGCTGTAATGCTGCTGGGCAATGCCCCGGTGGTGTGGCAGGTGTTCGAGCGCATCCGCCCCGCGAAAAAAGAAGTTGTGAAGGAAGGTGACGCGGCATGACTGAACCGCTGAAGCGTTTTAAGCCCAATACAAAGATGGTTCCCGTGCCGTCGCGCAGCATCATTCCGGAACGCGACGTGAATCATTCGCCCGTGCTGGAAGCCAGTCATCTGGGCATTGAGTTCGGCGGCCTGAAGGCAGTGGACGACGTGAACCTTGCCATCGGGCGCACGGAAATCTGCGGGCTTATCGGCCCGAACGGCGCGGGCAAGACAACGGTCTTTAACCTGCTGACAAAGGTCTATCAGCCCACAACCGGCACCGTGCTCATCAACGGCAAGGACACGGCAGGCATGAACACAGTGCAGGCCAGCAAGCTCGGCATTGCCCGCACGTTCCAGAACATCCGCCTGTTCGACAACATGACGGTGGAAGAGAACGTCCGCATCGGCCTGCACAACCAGATTAAGTACGGCATGTTTTCCGGCATTTTCCGTCTGCCGCAGTATTGGCAAGGCGAGAAGAAGCAGCACGAAAAGGCGCTGGATCTGCTGAGCATCTTCGGCATGGAAAACATGGGCGATGTCAAGGCAGGTTCCCTCCCCTACGGCGCACAGCGGCGCTTGGAGATTGTGCGCGCGCTGGCGACGAATCCGTCGCTTCTGCTGCTGGACGAACCCGCCGCGGGCATGAATCCGCACGAAACGGCGGAGCTGATGGAGAACATCATCAAAATCCGCGACCAGTTCCAGATTGCTATCCTGCTCATTGAGCATGACATGAATTTGGTCATGGGCATCTGCGAGGGCATCTGCGTGCTGAACTACGGGCGCATTATCGCCAAGGGCACGGCAGAGGAAATCCAGAACAACCCGGTCGTCATTGAGGCGTATCTGGGCAAGCAGAAGGAGGCGAAAGCATGAGTCTGCTGGAAGTCAACGATATCAACGTTTATTACGGCGCGATTCACGCAATCAAGGGCATTTCCTTCTCGGTGGATGAGGGCGAGGTCGTCACGCTGATTGGCGCAAACGGCGCGGGCAAATCCACGACGCTGAACACCGTCGCCGGATTGCTCCGCCCGCGCGAGGGCAGCATCCACTTCGGCGGCAAGGATTTGGCGCGCGTCCACGCGTCGGATATGGTGAAGCACGGCATGGCGCTCTGCCCCGAAGGACGGCGCATCTTCCAGCAGATGACGGTGCTGGAGAACCTCGAAATGGGTGGCTTCACGCGCCCCGACAAGGAGATTCCGGGCAGCATTGAGCAGATGTTCGAGCTGTTCCCGCGCCTGAAGGAGCGCCAGAAGCAGATTGCCGGCACGCTCTCCGGCGGCGAGCAGCAGATGCTGGCGATGGCGCGCGCGCTGATGTCCAAGCCGCGCCTGCTGATGCTGGATGAGCCGTCAATGGGCCTTGCGCCGATTCTGGTCGAGCAGATTTTCGACATTATCCGCGCGCTGCACAAGAGCGGCACGACGATTCTGCTGGTGGAACAGAACGCGCAAATGGCATTGTCCGTCGCGAACCGCGCGTATGTGCTGGAAACAGGCAAGATTTCCATGTCCGGCGACGCGCAGGAGCTGCTGCACAACGATGCAGTCAGGAAGGCGTATCTGGGGGCGTAACGCCAAGCAGCCGGGAAGGTGGCAGAAGCCGCTTCCCGGTTTTTCTTTTGCGTCAAGATTGACATTATCCTGCAAGTATGGTATTGTATAGGTGAAATGAATGTTATTCGGCAACAGGAGGCATCCGCATGAATCCCTATTTGACGCAGCGGGCGAACCGCCGATGGTGGGTGTATCCGCTGATGGCGCTGTTCTTCGCCCTATCGGCGCTGCTGCTGTGGCGCACCTGCAAGGCGGGTGAGCACGGCGACACGCGCATGGTGCTGCTGCTTTGCCTTGCGACGGCGGCGCTGTACGCCGGGATGCATCTGCTTCAGGGGGAAATCATCCGGCGCCGGGCGCGCGGCATTGCACAGCAGTTAGCGACGTTCTCGCTGCACATGTTTCCGCTGTCGGATATGCCCAAGCTCCTGCCGGACTGCCCGAACATGGAGACGCTGCGGTTATTGCTCTGCGGGAACTATCTGCGAAACATTCAGATTGATCCGCTGACGGCGATGGTATACCTGACTGCGCCGAACCTCCGGGCGTACGGGCTGGCACAGTCGTTTATGACGTGTCCGCACTGCGGGAGGCGCACGAGTGTGGTGGAAGGGGCTGCGCGGCAGTGCGAGCATTGCGGAATGGGGATATGAAAAAGAGCTGCTTCTGTTGTGTAGAAGCGGCTCTTTTTGTGTATGTTGATTTGCACTTTTCAGGAATTAACACTATTCCCAAATTCACCTGCGTCATCTGGAAATAGTATAGCTTGTATTGCGGCAAGCCCTCTCCGTCCGCTATGGCGAACACCATTAGCTGACTGAAAGGGCAGATAAACACGCGGGCACTGCCTGATAATGTCACCAACCCAATCGTGCGAAAGGGTCAAGGGGCAAAGCCACTTGAAACTCCCTTGCGTTACATAAAATAGTGCTTGTAGGTGTCGTAGTAAATCGTCAGGCGGCGGGAACCGGAAATTTCGCGCAGGGTATCGCGAAGAGCGGAATCCTGCAGGATGAAGCGCACAATGTCCGGGTTGTAGCGAACACCCGCATCGCGCTTGAATTCCGCCAGCACTTCGTCCGTCGTCTTGGCTTGGTGGTAGTTGCGGCCGTACTGGTCAGTCGCGGCATCAAGACAGTCGCAGACGGTGATGATGTCAATCATGAAGCGCTCCGGCGAGGCGGTGTTATCAAAGTCGTTCGGATAGCCGCCCTTGCCGTTGTAGAACTTGTGGTGACCGCGGGCGATATCCACATAGCGCGCCAAATCCTCGTCGATGCTCAGGTACTGCCCGCCGCGGTTCGGGTGGGAGCGAATGATGCCGAACTCCTCGTCCGTCAGCGGGCGGTGCTGCGTCTCGATAATCTCGAGCATGGAATTCTTGCCCACATCGTGCAGCAGGGCGGCGTCATGCGCAAATTGCAGGATTTCCGCGCGGTGCGCCTGCACATCCTCCGGCGACGTCACGCCGTGATACCCCACCATCAGCGCCGGTTCTTTGTCGATGATGGCGGAGAGAATCGCTTCCGCAAAGGCGGACACCATCAGCGAATGCAGGAACGCGGTGCAGTGCCGCGCGACAACGAGCCGGAAGATGTAGTCGATTTTCTCCTCCGCCGTGTCGAACAGCGCATAGGCATTCGGGAAGAACGCCAGCTCCTCCAGTGCGTTGTTCAGCGTGTTGCTATGCCCGGTGCGCGTGTCGTAATCCGCAATGAAATCACGGATATTCTGCTGATATTCGCGGAAATAGCGTTTCTTATCCTCCATCGGCATCGTCGTTTCCACAAGGAAGGAAATCAGCGCGTCCAGACAGGTCATGTAATAGGAAATAACGTCAATTTCGCGCACGTCCACTTCACCGAGTTGCTTCACCTTCGGCTTTGTCTTACGGAAGAAAGTGTGAATCTCCTTCCAGCACTCATCTGCCGTGCGGCGGCCCGTCTCGCAGTCGAAGTCACACTGGCTGGTGATAATTTGGAACATGTCGGCAGTGCTTTCCTCCGGCTTATCCAGCTTTTCGTAATATTCTGCCGTTATCTGCTCAATCCGACTCATCAATTCCGGCGGCACAAAGCGGGTGTGCGCCTCAATGGTGCGGTCAAACGATTTCGCCAGCGCGTAAGCGTCCGTGCGGAAGCGCTCAGTGAAAATATCCAGCAGCCTGCCTACGTCCGGCTCGCTTTCGCGCGTCGCCGCCAGCGCATCCGACGCTTGCAGTTCCTTCATTTCCTCCCACATGCCAAACGCTTCTTCCATCGTGACCGTGCCTAACACGCAGCAGCTCATCACGAGGTTCGCGTAGGAGATCACAATCGCCTGATGGACGCTGTGCTCCTTGATTGCGCCGAAATTCCGCGACAAAACCGAAATCTTGCGGTAATAGTCCCTTGCGCGTGTGCCATATGGTTCACGCAGGATGCGGGAGAATTCCAGATTTGTGTACGCCAATGTCAGATCCACATCCGTCATCGCGGCAAGGTTGTTGCTGTGCCCATAGTGCTTCTGGAGAATCTTTGCAAGTTCCATCAGGAGCGCCAAGTCATGCGTATCTGCGCGATAGAAGTCCATCATCGAAATTTGCAGCTGGTTCCATGCGTCATCGTCTAAAGCAGGTTCTTCCTTCGCGAACTCCGGCATCACGCTGCGCATCAGGGCATTCATGTGCGCATACTCCGTGCGGAAGAATTCAGCGCGCTCCCGAAGGGCAGCGCACCATGTATCCCAGTCGGACTTGATGCGCATGGCAGCTTCGAGCTGCTCCACCCGCTTGAGGACAACCTGATAATCAGCGAAAAACTTCCGGATCTGCTCACTGTTCATATCGATAACTCTTTCTTTTCGTTCATCACAGGGCGTACACGTTTCTGGGGCAACGTTTCCTATTATATGGTGCAATTGCGCATCTGCCATTATACGCCCAATTTCAACAGCCGTCAAGGAAACAGACTGCATTTCAGAAAACGTTATCGGAAAGTCAGGGAGATAACAAGACATAGGGCAAGAAAGTTCAAAAATTGTTCAATCGGTTACACACACTCTGTTATTTTTTCAGCAAAAGTTTCTTGACAAATGTCCGAAATCGGACTATAATCGATACTGTCCGATTTCGGACAAATTGAAAGGAGCATTGTGATGAAAGCGTTAAGCACGTCTGTTTGCGCTGAACGAGGCATGGAAAGAAAATGCCAATATCTACCGACAGATGGCGAAGCAGATGAACCTGACTGACATGGCGATGTGGGCGCTGTACACGCTGCGGGTTGAGCCGGGCGAAATGACGCAGAGCCGGATGTGCGAATTTCTGCACGAACCCAAACAGACAATCAACTCCGCGCTGAAGAAAATGGAAGCGGACGGGCTGATTACGCTGCAAAGCGGTTCAAATCGTCGCACGAAAACGATTCACCTGACGGCCGCGGGCGAAGCGCTGGCGCGTGAAACCGCAGACCGCGTTGCTGAAACTGAGCAGCAGGCGCTGGCGCAATTCAGCGAAGAGGAGGCGGATCAGCTGTTCTCCCTCTTGCGCCGCCTGAATGCGCTGATGATAGACATTTTCCCGCAGACAATGCGGAATCAAGAAGAGGAAAGTCAAGCTAAATGAGCAAGAAGAACCCGATTCAATTATCTGACCACTTTACCTACTCTCGGCTGTTCCGCTTCGTCCTGCCGTCGATTGTCATGATGGTGTTCACGTCCATCTACGGCGTGGTGGACGGGTTGTTCGTGTCGAATTTCGCCGGAAAAACGGCGTTCGCGTCCATCAACCTGATTATGCCGTTTCTCATCATTCTGGGCGCAATGGGCTTTATGCTCGGCACAGGCGGCACGGCGCTGGTCTCCCGCGTGCTGGGCGAGGGCGACAAGGCGTGCGCGAACAAGTATTTCTCCATGATTACGCTCTTCGGCATCCTGCTGGGCGTTATCCTGACGGTGGTCGGGGTGCTGGCCATGCGCCCGATGGCGATTCTGCTGGGCGCAACAGAGGCCATGGTGGATGACTGCGTGCTTTATGGGCGGATTGTCGTCTGCTTCCTTGCGTCGTTCATGCTGCAGAACATGTTCCAGTCGTTCCTGATTGCGGCGGAGCGGCCGAAGTTCGGCTTGCTGATTACGCTCGCGGCGGGCGTGACGAACATGGTGCTGGACGCGCTGTTCGTGGGCGTATTCCGCTGGGGCATTGCGGGCGCTGCGATTGCGACCGGCATCAGCCAGACCGTTGGCGGCGTTGTGCCGCTGATGTACTTTCTGTTCAGCAAAAGCAGCCCCCTGCGTCTGCGCTGGACGAAGTTCGAAGTGCAGCCGCTGCTGCGATCGTGCGCCAACGGCTCATCAGAGCTGATGAGCAACATTTCCGGCTCGCTGATTGGGATGCTGTACAACGCACAGCTGATGCGCTTTCTGGGCGAGGACGGCGTGGCGACGTATGGCGTACTGATGTATGTGCAGTTCATCTTCGTCGCGATTGACATTGGCTATTCCATCGGCTGTGCGCCCATCATCAGCTACCACTACGGCGCGCGGAATCACCCGGAGCTGAGAAACCTGCTGACGAAGGGGCTGAAAGTCATGGGCATCTTGGGCATCGTGATGACAATCGCCGCCATCTCGCTGTCTGGGACGCTGGCAAACATCTTCGTCGGCTATGACGCGACGCTCTGCGAATTGACGCGGCACGCCTTTCACCTCTTCTCCTTCGCCTTCCTGCTCGCGGGCTTCAACATCTTCCTGTCCTCCTTCTTCACGGCGCTGAACAACGGCGGCGTGTCCGCGGCAATTTCTTTCCTGCGCACACTGGTGTTTCAAGCAGCGTCGGTCATCCTGCTGCCGATGGCGCTGGATGTGGACGGTCTCTGGTGGGCAGCTTCTGCGGCGGAAGCGCTGGCGTTCGTCGTGTCGATTGGCTTCCTGCTGGCCATGAAGGGGAAATACCATTATTTTGATGAAACCTAATCAGGAAAAACTTGCGTGTTCCCCTTGCAAACTGCTGTTCGCTGTGGTACGATAAGAAGCGAAAGAAACCCGGCGGCGATTGCCGATTGCATCCCCCGCCGGTATCCAGAAAGGAAGCGGTATCATGGCAGCAAAGAAGCCCGCAAAGACCGAAAAAGCCGCCCCGGTGACGGGCGCGCAGGAGGAGAAACTCAAGGCGCTGGAGCACGCGCTGGCGGATTTGGACAAGCAGTTCGGCAAGGGTGCCGTCATGAAGCTCGGTGAACATGCGGAGCAAAACGTGCAGGTCATCCCCACGGGCTGCCTGACGCTGGATGAGGCGCTGGGTGTCGGCGGCATTCCGCGCGGCCGTATTGTGGAGATTTTCGGCCCGGAATCCTCCGGTAAGACGACCGTTGCCCTGCACATTGTCGCACAGGCGCAGAAGATGGGCGGCATCGCGGCATTTGTGGACGCTGAGCACGCCCTCGACCCGGTGTACGCCAAGAATCTGGGCGTAAATATTGACGACCTGTATGTCTCTCAGCCCGACACGGGCGAACAGGCGCTGGAAATCGTCGAAGCGCTGGTTCGCTCCGGTGCGCTGGACGTCATTGTCATCGACTCCGTCGCCGCCCTCGTCCCGAAGGCGGAAATCGACGGCGAAATGGGCGATTCCTTCGTCGGTCTGCAAGCGCGTCTGATGAGTCAGGCGCTGCGCAAGCTGGCGGGCATCATCAACAAAACCGGCTGCGTCGCGGTGTTCATCAACCAGCTGCGCGAGAAAGTCGGCGTGATGTACGGCAACCCCGAAACCACCCCCGGCGGTCGTGCGCTGAAGTTCTACGCCTCCGTGCGTCTGGACGTGCGCCGCGGCGAACAGCTCAAAAACGGCAGCGAAGTCGTCGGCAACCACACGAAGGTCAAGGTTGTCAAGAACAAGGTTGCTCCGCCGTTCCGCGTGGCAGAGTTCGACATTGTGTACGGCGAAGGCATCAGCCGCGAAGGCACGCTGCTGGACATGGCGGTCGAGCGCGACATCATCCACAAGAGCGGCGCGTGGTTCAGCTACAAGGACCAGCGCATTGGTCAGGGGCGCGAGAACACGCGCCTGTACCTGCGCGACCATCCCGAAATCACGGACGAAATCGACGCGATTATTCGTCAGGAGATTTTTGCGGATAAGCCCGCGAAGCCGATTGCGCCCGAAGAAGATCCCGGCGAACTTCCGGATGAGGACGAGGACGACCTTGCCCTGCTGGAAGCAGACCTCGGCGATGATGCCGGTGTCGCCCCGCTGGAAGAAGAATAATCCACAGGTTATCAAATTTGTCCACCCTTGCGTCTGCGGGGGTGGATTTTTTGTGGCAGTGCGCTTTTCCCTGCAGCAAAAAAGACCAGCAGTAGGAAACGAATTGCTCCCTATGCTGGTCGGTCGCGCCCATCAGCACGACAATGCTGCGTAAGTTGAAAGAGCCGCCCGGTCATATTCCTTCCACGTGTTTATTCGCTTTTGTCCTCTTTCCCTTACAGGTGAAACACAAATTTCTCCTCATATCGCTGGAAAATGACCAGCCCAATCATCAGCATTCCGAAAGCGCCTGCCCCGCACGCCAGCAACCGCTCCGGCGTCGGCGGGATTCCCGCAATCACGATTTGCCGCAAAAAATCAATCAGCTGATACATCGGGTTCAAATGGAAAATCCCCCGAAGCCCCTCCGGCCAGATTGTATCCGGATAAAAAATCGGCGTCGCATACGTCCACAAGAGCGAAATCACGCTCCACAGGAATCGCGTATCGCGGAAGAAAACGTTCAGCGTCGCCATCACCAGCGTCACGCCCAGCGCAAACAGAAACAAAAGCGCAATCATCAGCGGCAGCAGCAGCAGCGCGGGCGACACCCGCACCCCCGTCAGCAGCATCAGCAGAAGCAGCGGCAGCAGCGAAATCAGGAAGTTGATAAGGCTTGACAGCGCGCGGCTGAACGGGAAAATCAGCTTCGGAATCGCGACCTTTGTGATGAGCGACGCGTTCATGACAATCGCGTCCATGCCCAGCGTGACGCACTCGGTGAAGAAGCTGAAAACGATGATACCCGAAATCAGGTACACCGGGAAGTGGTCGATAGCGGAGCGGA
>ENA-ORSF01000430-ORSF01000430.1-human-gut-metagenome-genome-assembly--contig:-NODE-430-length-12024-cov-2.49436_pt1 | contig 12024 bp, 10 predicted proteins | sample MGYA00242188_ERZ509155 | MGnify/ENA primary metagenome ERZ509155 (study PRJEB26280, sample SAMEA2338656) | human gut metagenome | biome: human gut; feature: human-associated habitat; material: faeces...
GACCCTCTGCTTGTAAGGCAGATGCTCTCCCAGCTGAGCTATGCTCCCATTTGTTGGCCGCCGTTTTCTGACGGCTGAAATAAGATAACATATTTTAAGCCCGATGTCAACACTAATTTGCAAAAAAATTAATTTTTTTATTTTTTCGGTCTCGGTACCGTTTTATTATATATTACATTATATGAATTGTAAAGATTTTTGTTATTTTCCTCTTTTGTGTTTACTTTTAAGATTTAGTGTGCTAAAATATAAAAACCAACAGGGCGATTTCATTATTGATTTTTGCCTGTTTTTTCACTTTGAAACCAACTGCGCAAAATAAAATATGCGGCTGTTTCGGCTCCTTGATTTTTGCCGCGGCAAGGGGCTCGCAAGGCCAAAACAATATCGCGGTGCGAAAGGCATTGGAATTATTATGAACAGTAAATTAAAAAACGCCGATACAGACTTTCTTTTTGACTGCGTGCTCTCCTTAAAGACACGTGAGGAATGTTATGATTTTTTTGAGGATCTGTGCACCGTAACCGAGCTTAAGGCTATATCTCAGAGAATAGTCGTGGCCAAAATGCTGTCTGACGATCGCGTTTACAGCGACATCGTAAAGGAAACCGGCGCATCCACAGCCACAATTAGTCGAGTTAACCGTTCTCTTCAATTCGGCTGCAACGGATACGAAAAAATCTTTGAGCGCGTCGAAGAAAAAGACAAATAAATATGAGTTACGGTTATTTTGCGGAATTCTATGACAGCTTCACAGATGACGTGAATTATGACAAAATCGAAAAATTTGTATGCTCCCTGTTATCCCGAGAAGGAATAAACGGGGGGCTTTTGCTTGACCTTGCGTGCGGCACGGGGTCTCTCGCGGTGCGCCTCTCCGAAAAGGGGTACTCCGTAATAGGCACCGATGTATCTCCCGAAATGCTGTCGGTTGCACAGCAAAAGGCGGCAGTTAAAAATGCCGACATACTCTTCTTGTGCCAGAATATGACACAGCTTAATCTTTACGGCACAATCATCTGCACCGTATGCACGCTTGACAGTCTGAATCACCTCAAAAGTCTTGACGAAATAAAGAAGGTATTCTCCCTCGTTTCGCTTTTTACGGAGGAGGGCGGAATTTTCGTTTTTGACGTTAACACTCTTTACAAGCACAAAAAAGTTCTCGGTAACAATGCGTTTATCTATGAAAACGGCGACGCTCTTTGCGCGTGGCAAAACAGCCTTGACGGCGACACGGTAAATATTGAGCTTGACTTCTTTGCGGAGGCGGATAACGGCCTTTACGAGAGATATTCGGAAAGCTTTTCCGAACGCGCATATGAGCTTTGCGACATAGAGGACGCTCTCACCGAAGCGGGCTTTGAAATCATAGGAATTTATGACGGATATGACAACACACCTATAAGCGACAATTCACAAAGAGCCGTATTTGCGGCTCGGAAAGGCAAAAACAATGGGTAAGCTCGTAAGAATGATAGACGAAGAAGGTACGCTTTCCGTAATAGCTGCGGACAGCACCGATATAGTACGCGAAATGCGCTCAATACACGGCACGTCAAAGGTTTGCTCCGCCGCACTCGGCAGAATGCTTACCGCGGCCACCATGATGGGCAGCACTCTCAAAGGGAAAGACGATTCAATCACGGTAAAAATAAACGGCGGCGGTCCGTGCGGCACGGTTTTGGCGGTTTCGGACTCCGACGGCAATGTCAGAGGCTGCATAGGCAAAGCCGATATTTCTTTGCCTCTAAACAAAAAAGGAAAGCTCGATGTTGCCGGAGCTGTCGGCAACAACGGCTTTGTAACAGTTATTAAAGACCTCGGGCTTAAGGAACCGTACATCGGCAAAACTCCGATAGTATCCGGAGAGATAGCCGAGGATATAACCTCATATTACGCCGTCAGCGAACAAATACCCACGGTTTGCGCGCTCGGCGTTCTCACGGAGCATGACAACGGCGAAATAATATGCGCCGGCGGATTTATGATACAGCTGCTCCCAACGGCTGACGACACGATAATAGAAAGAGTTGAAGAGAGCATAAAAGACCTGCCGCCCGTCACAAAAATGCTTTCCGACGGTATGACTCCCGAAGAAATATGTAAAAAGGCACTCTCAAAATTCAACCTGCAGCTGCTTGACGAAACGAATACGGCTTATCGCTGCACATGCTCGCGCGAAAGAGTCGAAAAGGCTCTCATCGCAACAGGCAAGAGCGGTCTCTCGGAGATGGCTGAGGATGAAACCACAGAGGTTGTCTGCAACTTCTGCCACAAAAAATATCATTTCTCAAAAGAAGAGATTCAAAAAATGCTCAAAAGAGTTTAAAATCTAATTCATAAGCGCATAAAAAGACCGATTCGCTTTGGCGAATCGGTCTTTTACATATATACATATATGCCGTATAAGCTTTTTTACTTTTTCACCGCTTTATAAGCCTTGGAAATTTCCGAGAGCTTTTTATCGAATTCCTCACCGCAAAATTCCTTAAGGCATTTAATGCGATAAGTCGAAAACAGATTGTCGTTTCCGCTTACATCCTCACGACTGACAATATAAACATAGTCTCCTGCGATAAACGCCCCTGTTTTGCCGGGTTCTATGGCAGAAACGCTGTCAAAAAAGCCGTCCGGATACGAGGCGTCGTTTTTTCCTATTACAACGGTATCGGAATCGGTGTTAACGTTTTCGAGAGCCGCTCCGACCTCGTCTATGCTCGCACCGTCGTTAACGGCACCCGCATACTGCGTAAAATTCTGCAAAAGTGCCTGCTTTTCAAGCTCATCGGTATCGCTTCCCGACGGGAGATAGCCCGTTACGGCCTTAAAGGCAATAAAATTCTCGGAAAAATACGAACGCAGTTCATCGTCGGTAACAGGCTCGTCGCCGTTTTCCGAATAGTAATCCGCCATTACGGCATCCTTGTATTTTTTGCTCTCTTCAATTTTTTGGAGATCCTGCTTGGACACTCCGATGGTATTGTAGTATACGGAAAAGACGTGCCAATAATTATTGACATTTTGCGAAATCTCGTTTTTGTCCTCGGACGAAAGCGAGAGAGCACGGTTTTTAAATTCCGAATTTACAGCAACATAGGTTGCGACATCGGACAGCGCGGCGTCGGAAATCTCTTGCTGCGACTTGTCCTCATCGGAATTTTTTTCTATATCATAATAGTAATTATAAACGCCCTCGGAAACGGGTACGCCGTTCACCGAAACGGAGCTTTTTTTATTGCACGACGAAAACGCCAATGTCGCCGTAAGAACTGTTATAAGCAAAATTACAGCTTTTTTCAATCGCCGAACCTCCGTTAAATCAGATATTGGTATCATTGTGTGCTTTGAGATATTCGTCGAGAAGCTGCCTTTTGAGCTTTTCCTCTTCTTTTTCTCTCATAAGCCTTGCGCGAACCTCTTTTTTATTTTTACCGATAACGCCGTTCCTGTAAAACGCCACGGCGAACATCCCCACAAGTGCTCCGCTTGCGGCACATATAAAGTCGCCCATTGTGTCTATAAGGCCGTAATCCGTTGTCGGCGAAGAGCACTGGAGCGAAAGCCCGTAGAGGTGATCCATGGTAAATTCATATATCTCCCAGCCGACGTCAATGCCGAGTGAGAAGCAAAGGCCGAACATCGCCGCGAGAGCCGGAGAAAGCTTTGAATAATTTTTCTCCTGCATAAGCACCGCAAAATCATAGCCGAACCACGCCGAGATAAAGCCGGAGCAGGTGTGCGTTACTATGTCGAAGCTGCCGAAATCGGTTCTGTTATTAAGAGTAGAGCCTATTACAACGCAAACAAACATGAACACGTTGAGCATTGTCTGATTTTCGTAGCCGATTCTTATAATAAACGATCTGCCGCCGAATACCTGGAAATAGTCCCAAAGATGCGTAAAAAGGATTGCAAATATCGCTTCGAGAAACTCCACCACGGAACCGTGGAAAATACCGTAAATTCCCCAAAGCATCAAAGCGACGCGAATTAAAAGCCAAAGTATTCTGTGGCTCTGAGGCAAATAGCCGGGATAATTTTTCATCAACCAAAAGTCCTTTACTTAAATCTTGCTATCATACCCATGCTTGCGGAGCCGCTACTGAGGTATTTTGAGCCTATCAGGTCGCCGTTGTCGGAGTATGTGGAGCCGCAGGCTATTATCTGACCGTCGGAGAGCACGCATACGCCGCCGAACGAGTCGTCACGACTTCCGCCGTAGCTCTGTATGCTCTTGAGCGAGCCGCCGTTAGAGAAGGTCACAACGAGAGCATCCGAGCCTCCGCGGTTTCCTACCGCCTTGAGGTCGCGGTTGCTTGAGCACGAGCTTCCCACCGCAACATAACCGTCGTCAGTAGCTTCTATGGCATTGAATTCCTCATCGAAATAACCCTTTACGGCAGTGTGCCAGCCGAACGAGCCGTCACCGTTATATTTCACGACTACCGCGTCAAAGGAGCCTGCGTTGCCGAGTGACGCGAGGTCGCCGTCCGAGGAATTGCTCTTGCCTGCTATAACGCATCCGCCGTCATTGGCGGGCGTTACCGACACAAAATTGTCTATGCCGCTGCCGCCGTATTGCTTGACCCACAGCGTATCGCCGCCGGAGCTGAGCTTTACTACGCCTGCATCGGCTCTGCCGCGGCTTCGGAACAAAGCGCCCGACTGGAACGCTCCGACCGCATATATGCTGCCGTCGGAGGCGGCCTTTACATCGTTGAAGGTGTCGCCGTTTCCGCCGAAGGAACGAACGAAAATCACGTCGCCGGACGAAGAGTATTTTACGATGATTGCCTTAGAAGAGCCTACGGCGCCGGCATCCGACGCGTTACCGTCAGATGAAAACGTAATGCCTGCCGCTATATATGAGCCGTCCGGAGAAGCGCTGACGGAATAAAAGCCGTCCGTTTTGCTTCCGCCGAAGGAGCGTATCCATTGTATATCACCCGAGGAATTTAACTTGTATATAACAGCGTCGTAATCGCCGTAGCTCTGCACGCCGAGATCGGTGGATTTTGAGTAGCCTGCCGCTATTATATTGCCCGAAGAATCGGTATCGACGGACGACAATATTATACCGTTATTTGACGGGAGATATTTCTGCCATTGCAGCCTGCCGTCCTTGTCATATTTAATCACGACAGCTGCCGGAGTGCTTTTAACCGAAAGATTTTTGAGGCTGCCGTCATCGGAATTTGCCTGAACCACGGCAACAAAGCCTCCGTCGGGAGTTTTGGCGGTATCGTTAAACGAATCATTACCGCTTCCGCCGTAGCTTGAGCCCCAGTTTGCGCTGTTGTCGCCCGGCGTTGCGGGAGAGGTTGTATAGACCATGGTGTATGTGACCGTTTCGCCGCCCGGCTTTGTAACGACATTCCCGTTTCCGTCGGTTACGGGAAGCTCGGTAACGACGGGTCCGCCCGTGGTAGGCGGCACGATTATCATTGTGGTCAGCACTTCGCCGCGCGCATTGGTAACCGCCTTGCCGTTCTCATCCGTAACGGGGATACCGACTTCCTTTGAAATATAGACAACAGAGGTCTTTACATTACCGTCCTCATCATAGACAAGCTCGCCGTTTTCGTTTGTTACATCAACTATTGTGGTATCAAGCACAACGGTTACCGCTTCGCCGTTTTCGTCGGTTATCGGCACGCCGTTTTCATCCGTAACTACCACAACCTCGCCGTCGCCGGAATTTGCGATGTTCTTTTTGCAAGCCGACATTACGCAAAATACGGCAAGCAGCATAACGATGGCAGCTATGACTATCTTTTTATTTGAATTCATCGTTTTAAACCTCCGTGTCAGATGAAGCACTTCAAAAACACATAAACATATACGTTTGTATTGTATCATATTGCATAAGCTTTTTCAATTCAAAAATCATAATATTTGTTACAATATTATGTAATTAAATACTATACATTATCCGAACATTATGATATAATACGATACTGTATAATTAGGTTTTTTATGCAGTACGGTGTCCGCTGCGGCAACGCTGCAAAAATCTCGGAAGGATGTATAAATCAATGGCTTACAGAACACACAACTGCAACGAGCTTACCTTTGACGATTTAAACAAAACCGTCAGCCTTGCAGGATGGGTAGACACCATTCGCGATCACGGCGGAGTAGCATTCATCGACCTTCGTGACCAATACGGCGTTACCCAAATAGTAATAAACAACGACGAGCTTTTAGAGGGCGTAAAAAAGGAAAGCGTTATCTCGGTTACGGGAAAAGTCGTAAAGCGCGACGAGGACACCGTTAACAAAAAGATTGCCACGGGCGAGCTTGAGGTGCGTGTAAACGAGGTCGAAATTCTCGGCCCATGCTCCGAAACGCTCCCCTTTGACGTTGAGACCTCAACCGACACAAGAGAGGATGTAAGACTGACATACCGTTTCCTCGACCTCAGGAACAAAAAGGTTCACGACAATATTCTGTTCCGCTCCGAGGTAGTAAGCTATCTCCGCAAGAAAATGGAGAGCCTCGGCTTCCCGGAAATAAACACGCCCATACTCACCTGCTCCTCTCCTGAGGGCGCAAGAGACTATATAATTCCCTCAAGAAAGCACGAGGGCAAATTCTATGCTCTGCCGCAGGCTCCGCAGCAGTTTAAGCAGCTGCTTATGGCTTCGGGCTTCGACAAATATTTCCAGATAGCTCCCTGCTTCCGCGACGAGGACGCAAGAGCCGACCGTTCCCCGGGAGAGTTCTATCAGCTTGACTTTGAAATGGCCTTTGCCACACAAGAGGATGTTTTCGCCGTAGCCGAAGAGGTTCTCTATGACACATTCACAAAATTCGGAGGCGGCAAAAAGGTAAGCCCCGCTCCGTTCAGAAAAATACCGTTTGAAGAGGCAATGCTTAAATACGGCACCGACAAGCCGGATCTTCGCAATCCGCTTGAGATTTGCGACCTCACCGAGTTTTTCTCGGACGTTGACTTTAAGCCCTTCAAGGGCAAACCCGTCAGAGGAATCGTGGCTCCCGGCTGCGGCAAAAAGAGCAAGGGCTTCTTTGAAAAGCTCCTCGAATATGCTCTCTCGATAGGCATGAAGGGGCTCGGTTATCTTACCGTGCTTCCGGACGGCTCCTTCAAGGGTCCTATTGACAAATTTCTCGTTCCCGAAAAGAAGGCGGAGCTTAACAGCATGCTTAACCTCAAGACTGACGACACGCTCTTCTTTATAAGCGACAACATCAAGGTTGTAAATCTTCTTGCCGGTCAGATAAGAACGGCCCTCGGCGAGAGACTTGAAATTATCGACAAGGACCGTTTCGATATGTGCTTCATAACAGACTTCCCGATGTATGAAAAGACGGACGAGGGCAAGCTCGACTTCACTCACAATCCGTTTTCAATGCCTCAGGGCGGTATGGACGCTCTCGAAAATCAGGATCCGCTGACAATAAAGGCTTATCAGTACGATATAGTCTGCAACGGTGTTGAGTTGTCCTCGGGCGCGGTCAGAAACCATCGTCCCGACATTATGATAAAAGCATTTGAGCTCGCAGGCTACACAGCCGATGAGGTCGAAAAGCGTTTCGGAGCGCTGTTCCGCGCATTCCATTACGGAGCACCGCCTCACGCAGGTATGGCTCCCGGTGTTGACAGAATGATAATGCTCTTAAAGGACGAGGAAAATATCAGAGAGGTCATAGCTTTCCCGATGAATTCAAACGCTCAAGATCTTCTTCTCGGTGCGCCCAATACCGTTTCGGAGCAGCAGCTGCGCGAGGTTCACATAAAGCTTCGCCGCCCCGTGCCCGAAAAATAACCGACATACTAATCGAAAGAAAGTGATCTTATGACGATAGACAGAAGCCTTGTAGAATACCTCGAAAAGCTCGGCAGAATACACCTGAGCGAGGAAGAGCGCTCCGCTTCTGAAAAGGATTTGCAGAGCATACTCTCATACATTGACACTCTCAATGAACTTGACACGGACGGTGTTGAGCCGGCTTCCCACTCTTTCCCGGTTGCAAACGTAATGCGTGACGACACAGTTACAAACGGCGCCGATACGGAAAACATTTTGAAAAATGCTCCGCAAAGTCGCGACGGCTGCTTTGTCGTTCATAAAACGGTTGAGTGAGGTAAACTATGAATATTTGCGAAATGACGGCTCTTGAAATATCAAATGCCGTAAAAAATAAAGAAATTTCCGTAAAGGACGCAGTTGACGCATTTTTTGCGGCAATAGACGAATACGACGGAAAATATCACTGCTATAACACCCTCTGCAAAAAAGAGGCTTATGAAAGAGCCAAGGAAGTGCAAAAGGGAATTGACAGCGGTAAATATAACGGCAGGCTCGCAGGCGTACCGATAGGCATTAATAACATCTGCACTAAGGACATTCTTACAACCTGCTCCTCCAAGATACTCGAAAACTTCATTCCCACATACAATGCAACGGTTGTAAACCGTCTGAATGACGAGGGAATGGTAATAATAGGCAAGCTCAATATGGACGAATTTGCCATGGGCAGCACAACCGAAACCTCGGCAACGGGAGTCACACATAACCCGTGGGACACAGACAAGGTTCCGGGCGGAAGTTCGGGCGGTGCGGCAGCCGCGGTGGCAGCAAGACTCTCTCCCGTGGCTCTCGGCTCCGACACCGGCGGCTCTATCCGTCAGCCCTGCTCTTTCTGCGGTGTTTCAGGTCTCAAGCCGACTTACGGTGCGGTTTCGCGTTACGGGCTTGTAGCCTATGCGTCGTCTCTCGACCAGATAGGCCCTATGGGTAAAACGGTCGACGACTGCGCTGCTCTTTTTTCCGCAATCCAGGGCAAAGACGAAAAAGACGGCACCTCCATGGTCTATCCGAAATTTGACTTCGATAAAGCCGTCAAAGGCGACGTCGGCGGCAAAAAAATCGGTATTCCCGAAGATTATCTCGGCGAGGGCATTTCGCCCGACGTAAAGGACGCGGTTCTTGCCGCTGCCGATATTTTCCGTGCAAACGGTGCTTCTGTTGAAACCTTTAAGATGCCGATAGTAAAATATGCAATACCCGCATATTACATTATTGCCTGTGCGGAGGCGTGCTCAAACCTCTCGAGATATGACGGCATAAAATACGGCTATTCAAGCCCCAACGCCGACACGCTTATGGAGACATACGTGAAAACGCGTTCGGAGGGCTTCGGCATGGAGGTTAAGCGTCGCATAATGCTCGGCAACTTCGTTTTAAGCTCCGGCTATTATGACGCATACTACAATAAGGCTCTTAAGGCTAAAAAGCTTATACAAAACGCCTTTTATGACGCCTTCAAAAAATATGATATGCTCTTAGGCCCCGTAGCTCCCACTACGGCGCTTAAAATAGGTGAAAGCCTTTCCGACCCGCTTAAAATGTACCTCGGCGACATATACACGGTTATGATAAACATAGCCGGTATGCCGTCAATGTCCGTCCCTTGCGGATTTGACAAAGACAATATGCCGATAGGTATGCAGATTATAGGCAAGCCGTTTGAAGAGGCGGAAATTATGAGTGCCGCAAAGGCATTTGAAAATGTCACCGACTTTCACAATAAGCTGCCGGATTTAGGCTAAGGAGGTAAAGCTTTATGGAATGGGAAATAGTTATGGGACTTGAAGTCCACACGGAGCTTGCCACCAAGACTAAAATCTTCTGCGGCTGTTCCACCGAGTTCGGCGGTGAGCCGAACACTCACGTTTGCGAAATTTGCTCCGGTATGCCCGGAACACTTCCGCTTCTCAACAAAAGAGTTGTGGAGTTTGCCGTGAGGACCGGCATAGCAACAAACTGCACGATTACTCAAAATAACAAATTCGACCGAAAAAACTATTTTTACCCCGATCTGCCGAAAGCGTATCAGATATCGCAGCTTTATCTGCCTATCTGCCGCAACGGTTTTATAGAGGTCAAGGATAAGGACGGCAATTCCAAAAAAATAGGAATTCACGAAATTCATATGGAGGAGGACGCAGGCAAGCTCGTCCACGATGAATTTGAGGACTGTACTCTTGTAGACTACAACCGTTGCGGCGTGCCGCTGCTTGAAATTGTTTCGGAGCCGGATTTCAGAAGTGCCGAGGAGGTGCTCTCGTATCTTACGGAGCTGCGTTCGATTCTTCAGTACATCGGCGTTTCGGACTGCAAGATGCAGGAGGGCTCTTTAAGAGCGGACGTGAACCTTTCGGTTCGCCCAAAGGGACAAAAGGAATTCGGAACACGTACCGAGATGAAAAACCTCAACTCATTCAGAGCAATAGCGAGAGCTATCGAGTATGAGGCCGAAAGACAAATCGAGCTTCTTGAGGACGGCGAAAAGGTAATGCAGGAAACGCGCCGTTGGGATGATAACAAGGGATACAGCTATGCAATGCGTTCCAAGGAGGACGCTCAGGATTATAAATACTTCCCCGAGCCCGACCTTCCGCCGATTGAAATCTCGGACGAATATATAGAAAATGTCAAAAGCACTCTGCCCGAGCTTCCGGAAGCAAAAAAAGCTCGCTATATGTCACAGTTCGGTCTTCCCGAATACGACACCGGAATCATAACCTCGGACGTAAATCTCGTAAAGCTCTTTGAGCATACCGTTGAAATCTGCAATTCGCCTAAGGATGCGGCAAACTGGATAATGGGCGAGCTTATGAAAATGCTCAATGACACCGGCACCCTGTCAGAAAATATGTCGTTTAATCCCGATTCGCTCGGCAAACTCATAAATATGATAAAGGCCGGTAAAATCAACCGCGGCACGGCAAAATCGGTATTCGAAAAAATATTCACCGAGGATGTCGATCCCGAAAAATATGTTGAAGAAAACAACCTCGGTCTTGTCACCGACCTTTCGGCTATTCGCCCCGTAATTGAGCAGGTAATAGCCGACAACGAAAAGAGCGTAAGCGAGTATAAAGCAGGCAAAACCCAGGCAATGGGATACATCATGGGTCAGGCAATGCGCGCTCTCAAGGGCAAGGCACCGGCTCAAGAGGTTCAAAAAATACTCAAGGAAATTTTAGGCTGATGAATACCAAATATCTTTTTCTTGACATAGACGGCACGCTCGTAGGTTTTGACGGCGTTATGCCCTCGTCGGCGTCGGAGGCGCTGAAAAAAGCTCATGAAAACGGTCACAAGCTCGTAATCTGCACCGGCAGACAGCTCTCGCAGGTTTATCCGTGGCTATTAAAGGAGATTCCCTTTGACGGTTTGATCTTATCGGGCGGAGCTATGGTTATAAATGACGGCAAGGTGGTAGCTCATCACTTTATAAGTCAAAGCAGTCTCAAAAAACTGACCGACTACTTCGAGAACAGCAACACCGCATATTATCTGCAAACACAGAGTTTTCTCGTATCCAAAAAATGGTGCGTCGACCGCACGCTTTCGCTCTTTAATAAGCTTGGATACACCAAGGAGGATTTACTGACGCTCTTCGGGGAAACGGTAATCGATGATAACGCCGGAGGCAGGAGCGATGTTGAAAAGCTGATATATTACGATTCGGGTGTTGATTTTTCCGAGCTGCAAAAGAATATAGGCGATGAATTCTATATTGTCGGATACAGCTTCGGCAATCTCGGCAATACAAGCGGGGAGATTGCGGCACGCGGAGTCAACAAAGCCAGCGGAATTAAAGAATATCTCGATTGCTGCGGCGGAGACATAAACGACGCATTCGCATTCGGCGACGCGGAAAACGATGTCGAAATGTTTAAGAGCGTAAACACGGGCATCGCAATGGGGAATGCCTGTGACAAGCTCAAACACTTGGCCTCGTATATAACCGCCGATATCACGGATGACGGTCTATACAAAGCGTTTGCGCATTTCGGTTTGATTTGAATTTTGATTATAAAGCAAAAAAGCACGTTTGAGTTATTGCTCAAACGTGCTTTTACTGTTTATTTGTTATCTTCCGAGATACGGCATGGGATTAGTTCGTCTGCCGTTTACATAGACCTCAAAGTGAAGATGCGGTCCGGTTACGTTACCCGAGGAGCCTATATTCGCAATAGGCTGA
>ENA-ORSF01000433-ORSF01000433.1-human-gut-metagenome-genome-assembly--contig:-NODE-433-length-11932-cov-8.40372_pt1 | contig 11932 bp, 10 predicted proteins | sample MGYA00242188_ERZ509155 | MGnify/ENA primary metagenome ERZ509155 (study PRJEB26280, sample SAMEA2338656) | human gut metagenome | biome: human gut; feature: human-associated habitat; material: faeces...
ATATTATTCTTTGGGCGGATTAACCGCTGTCAATGTTGGCAAACATAGTAACTTTGATAATACCTTTTATTTTTTTCTCCATTCTATCCAATTCTATTTGCCTTCCTTTTAACAGATTCAGATTTTCATTTGAATCCATTGAAAAATCAGCATATGCTATAACATAAACAGAATCTACCGACTGTAACACTATCTTTTCTATATATATATTTCCACTAATAGATTCTCTTACAGGTATAAAAGTCATTAATATCACAAGTAAAATAACACCACCAATTATTGACAATATTCCATATTTAATTAACCCTATAGGAATTGGGCTAATAATATTTTTAGCTTTTTCACTTCGCAATTCATGTGATATTTTTTGTACCATAACTATTCACCTAATTCTAATTGATTCCTTATTAATTCATAATATTTTCCTTTTTGAGAAACCAGTTCTTTATGAGTACCTACTTCCGCTATCTTTCCATTATCAAGAACGACTATTTTATCTGCATTTGTAACAGTAGATAATCTATGAGCAATAACAAGAACTGTTTTGCCTTTATAAAAAGATGACATACTTTGCATAATTTCTTTTTCATTTTTAGCATCTAAAGAATTTGTTGCTTCATCTAAAAATACAAAAGAAGGATTCTTATAGACAACTCTAGCAATCAATATACGTTGCCATTGCCCTTCACTTATTCCTTGTCCATCTTGTCCTATTAAGGTATTATAACCTAATGGCAATTTTTCTATGTAGTCTGCTATATTTGCCACCTTTGCAGCCAATTTTATACGTTCAAAATCCAAGTTTTCATCAGAAATAGCAATATTACGTGCTATTGTATCAGAGAACATATAACCTTCCTGCATTACAGCTCCACATTGTTCACGCCACCATGAGAGATTCAAATGTTTCATGTTTAGACTTCCCAAATATATATCACCCTCTTGCGGACTATAATACCCCAATAACAATTTCAGAAGTGTCGTCTTTCCACTTCCACTTGCACCAACAATGGCTGTTACTTTATTTTCCTCTATAGAGAGATTGATATTTTTTAAAATGTTTTGTTTTTTAGATTCATCATATCGAAAATTCACATTTTGAATCGAAATTGTTTTACAATTTTGGGTGTCAAAACTTAAAATATTACGTTCTGAAGAGTTTTCATCCTCTTCTTCATATATTTCTCCCATACGGTTTAAACTCAACGAAACATCTTGCCACGAATAAATAAACTGCATTAATTGATCTATAGGAGCGTTTAGTTGTCCTAAAATATATTGTATAGCAAGCATCATCCCTAATGTCATTTCTCCTTCTATAACAAGAGTTGCAGCAAAAATAGTAATTAATATATTCTTTAATTCATTAATCACAAAAGTAACGGCTTGTTGTCGTTGCGTAAGATTTAATGACCTTAAATTTAAATCAAACAAATCAGCCTGTACATCTTCCCATTCCCATATTTTACGATGCTCGCATCTCTGAAGTTTAACTTCTTGCATGCCATCAATCAGCTGATAAGTTACACCCCATTTTCGACCTGAAGCTTTAAAAAGTTCATAATCCAATAAACGACGTCGTTTTAAGAAAAAGAAAATTGAACTAGCATACAGCAAACTTCCTACAATAAATATAAAAAAAATAATCAAATTATACAAGAAAAGAATAACACCAAATATAACGAAAGATAATAACGAAAATAGAAGATTTAAGCTACTTGAAGTAAGGAAGCGTTCAATTCGTTTATTATCCTCTAAACGCTGGATAAGATCCCCTGATAACTTTGTATCGAAATACCTCATTGGTAACTGAGTCAGTTTGATAAAAAAATCAGAAGACAGTGACAAATTAATTCTTGTACTAATATGCAACAATATTTTACTTTGTATAAATTCAACACTTGTTTTGCTTAATAACAACATCAATTGAGCCATCAAAATAAGCCATACGAACTCTATATTTTTGCTTCCAATACCAATATCAACAACAGCTTGAGTTAGAAATGGAAATATAAGCTGCATTATAGATATAACTAATAATCCTCCTGACATTTGGATAAAGAAGCGACTATATTCCTTAATATATTTTCCAAGCAATACAAAATTATATTTTTGGGAGTGAGGTTGAACTTTCCTCCCATAAAAAACGACAGTAGGATGAAGCAGCAAAACAATTCCTTTCCCTATTTCGTTGGATTGGGTACATATCCAATGCTCACAGAACTCTTTCTGCGTGTATTTAGTGAAACCTTTAGATGGATCTGCAATATAAATAACAGCTTCATTCGATTTCTTATCTTTTTTTATTTTATAAATAACAACAAAATGGTTTTGCTCCCAATAAGCAATACATGGAAGCGTTGCTTTTCCAATTAAAGTATCAATAGAAATGCATCCTCCCATAGTCTTAAAACCAAAAGATTCTGCTGCCATCGATATACTCCGCAAAGAAACCCCATGTTTACTCATATACATAACATTAGATATTTCTTTTACCTCAATCCGCTTTCCATAAAAATCCATTATCATAGCCAGACATGACGGACCACACCCCATCATGTCTAACTGGTAAATCAATCGAAATTTTCTGCGTTTTCCCCAAAGCATAACTATAGTCTTTCTTTTTCCTCCGTAATAATACTTCCACTACTCTGCACAGACTTCATTTTTCCAAACTTAAATTGTAAAGTAACATATACATATCTAGAGTCTGCATCAGTATTCATGTAGGTGATTGAATTAGAAAGTCTATTAACCCACGTATTACTATCATATGTTTTAAACAAGTCCATACCTCCTACTGTAAGACGCAACCGATTGTTTAGGAAACTCTGTCCTAACTCAACAGAGACATAACCTGCATCACGCATTTCTGTAGTAGTCACTCGCATATTCCAATATTTTATACCTTTAAGGTATAGAGAAGCGCCTTTCCACAAATCCAAATCTAGAACAATACGTCCCTGAAACATAGGTGTATTGCAAAAACGTGAATAAACTTCTCCATCATATTTTATATCATAAAAACGAGTCAAAAACGTAAAATTGCTTTTAAACCAGTTCCGCTGGAAGGAATATACAGCCATCAAATCAAGTTCTTTCATATGAGGGATATTCACATCTTTATACCAGATTTTATTATCTTCTGTCAATTCGCTTATTCCTACAAACGGATTATTTAAGTGTTTGAAGTAAGTGATAAAAACAAAATTAGAATGGCTGAACTGAAAACTAATATTATCTGATATTTGTGACCGAAGCAAAGGATTTCCGGCAATATATGATACTGGATCCATATATCTCTGATTCGGATTTAACTGACTGAATGTGGGACGCTTAATTTTTCTGTTGTATGAAAGAGACAATGAAAGCTTATCCTTCCTATAAATAGCACTTAACGATGGAAACAAATTGAAAAAATCAGCTTCCACTGGTTCTGAATATGCCGAATTTCTATAATTAACGGTATTAAACTCTGCACGTAAAGCCGTTGAAAGTGAGAAATCTGCAAAGGATTTAGATAGTCCTGCATACAAGGCATACGTATTATCATTTAACTTGCTTGAACTGGCATCAATCTCATTTGTAAGATAATATCCATTATCACTTATGGCTGAGACCTTTCCTCCGGCACTGATTCCCCAGCCCTTCAATGATGCGAAATAGTCCACGGCTCCACCAAAAATCTCATATTTATCGTTAAAATCCTGTAAGTTGGTATTAATCTGTCCATCATTATACATTTCCTTTGCTTCCTGCATATTTTTAGTATTCATTCGATAATAATCTGCAGAAATCCGCAATGAATGCTCTCCTGTTTTGTAAGTATAAAACAATGATGGATTATGTGCTGTACGTTTTATCTCATCTGACAATCGGGTATCTGCTGCTTTCTTCTCACCCAAAACATCCTCTGTAAATTGCTGGATTTGGCGACTGTCATTATAAGAATGCTCCATACGATAAATGGCCTCCAATTTATTTCTATCGTTTATGTTCCATTGCATAGTGGGAGCTACAACTACATTATTTGTCGGTCCTTGAAGAGAGCCTGTACGTTCTGCAGAGACAATGTCTTCACCTCTCCAGACCGATTTACTTTCAGTATCATACTGTTCAAAGTTGGAATGGTTATATTGCATATCAAGACTATATGATACATTCCCACTTTTGGCATCAACTACTGCCTGCATATAGTTACTGGCTTTTCTCCCATATTCAAACTGGTTATAAAAACTACCTGAATAATATTCTTGATTTTTATCATTCGTTTCGATACGTACCACTGCATCATAAGAAGTATCATACTCCGGTCCGGGACTATAGTCCACATATATTGTCTTTATGTTTTTAGGGTCCAATCGTTGTAACTCGTCAGGACTGTGCAATTGCCGTCCGTTAAGCACAAACAAAGGATTCTGTTTTCCTATCACCTCTATTTTTCCGCGAGGAGCGACAGAAATTCCCGGAATACGACTGATTACATCGGCAAAATGCCCCAAATCCGACAAATAGCTGTTCTTTATATCTACACTATATCCTGTAGGCGAAATTTCAATCCGCTTCCTTACTCCAGTTATCACTACTTCATCCAAAGTTAAATCTGCTGACAAACACACATTTCCCAAATCTACTATATTATTTTTCATCCGGTCTTCTAGCTGTTTCTTGCCAAAATCAACAGGACTATATCCTAAACTTGATATGCGAAAAGATTCTATACTATCTAACTCCAGCGAAAATAAGAACTGTTTTTCCATGCATACACTTCCTTTATAAATAGAGGAGTCTGCACGAAGAGCCAGTACATTGTAAATGTCTGTAGTTCCTCCTGACAAGGACACATTTCCTCGAATTTCAATATCCTGTCCCTGCATTTTGATACATGATAACCAACAAAATACAAGCAAAACAGACGTTTTAACAAATTCATATAAAAACAAGACAGATAATTTCATATTGTTCAAACCATAAAGTTAATTATTTCTGATTCATTTAAAGGGCATTGATCCGTTGTTTTATAATCATCCCCGAATCTGTATCGACTACACCCACCGTTACAAATAGGTAACAGTTTACATTCCAAACACCTTTCATCAGAAAATTTATCTGTACCAATAATATATTTACAAAAAAGTGACAAGTTAGTCACTCCTTTATGTAAATCTCCAACAGCTCGGTTTTTTTGACCAACATCTACCCAACATTTATATAACAAACCATTGGGGTCAACAATCCAACTATTCACATAATGAGCCGTACACAATCCACACTTCAAGTTCAAGTCAGCATCTTTATATTTAAGCCCTAGTTTCTCATAAACTTTAGATAAGAAAACCGTCTTTTCAATAGAATTAAAACAAGCCACAGAACAATTTTCATTTTCTGCAACAAAAGCCGGATACAAATAAATATTTTTCCCTCTCCAATGATTATTTAATTCTTGATAAAACAAAAAGAATTGTTCAGCATTATTTTTATGTACATTCATTCTGATACGAAGCTGTGTATTGGGTAACTCAACCGATAAACGGTCTATATTCTCAATGATTTTATCATATGTTTTTTCTCCAGATTTACTTATTCTACTTTCATTGTGAGTTGTACGGTCACCATCAACTGTGATTTGAATTCCATTTAACGGATATTTTTTGAATAAAGAAATAAATGTATCACTGATAGCATATCCATTAGTTACCATCGAATGCTGAACTAGTGGAATTTTAATTTTTTCATGAATAAGACGTAAAATTCTTTCTATAGCCGATAAAGCCATTGTTGGCTCTCCTCCGTGCCAACATATTTCCAATTCTTTATAATCATTTTGACGCTGTGATATAAAATCGATCAATAAATCTTGAATAGCTTCTTTCATTATATTATGAGGGAGATTCTTTTCGTAACAATAAGGACATTTAAAATTACAAAACAAAGTGGGGGCAATTACAAATGACAATCGCTGAGACTGGAAAGATGCTTTCAATTTTCTATATCTTAAGACATTGATGACATCTTTATCATAAATCTCATCTGCAATATATCTATTATCATGTAAATAAGTAAAGAAGTCATCTTCTTTTTCGCAAACATAAAATAAATCCTTTCCTCTTTGTTGAATACAGTGGACAATCTCTTCTGAGATAGTAATCAATCCACCATTTATACTATTATATAAATAATGTTTTTGCCCTTTTCTTAGTAACGATACAAATTGGGAGAATCTTAGATGTTTTATCATAATATCAAAATAGATTAAAAGCCACCGTCATTACTCTAAGAACGAACGGTGGCAAAGTACAAGTTTGTTTAATTTAAAAGACGCACTTCGCTTTTAATAAAGATTAAATAATGCCAGTAGGATCACACTCTACAGTTTTTCCTGTCCTACATTCAGCACCACCTAAAAGGTCTTCCAATAACTCTTCATTTAATCGGTCTTCCGGTCTAATGATTTCTTCAAAATTGTTAGCATTTTCCATATAACATATTTTATATTTTATAATTGCAATATAACAATTCTATTTGTACAAACCAATAATATGTTGTTAAAAAATTACAATACTTTATTAAATTTATAGCTAATCCGTTAAGAATAAGCGAGTTAATTAACAAAGTTTAGCAAATAAATAGATTAAGTGGCTGATTGTCATTACTTTATTAAAACTTTATCACACATTAAAGCAATGAGCAAAACAGCACTTGATCCATATGAGGAAATCGTAACCGATGCTTTGAAAAGTTGTTCGGCGAAGTTATGTAAAAGTTTTAAAACAGCATTCATCCAGCTCATGATTTTGTATAGGGTACTGCCAAGAAAGATTAATTTCACCCAAACGGGGACGGGCGCGTATCAAAGGCGAGAAGATTGATTTTGATAATCTGGATCTTCAGCGTTGCGAGATTCTCGATATTGAAGAAGGAAAGGCCTACTCAATCAAGGCCTATTTGAAGGCAATGAAACGCGACATCAAAATCGTGGTTCATTATCCGGAATCAGGAGGACATAAAATCTATTTCTCCACCGACCTTGACATGTCGGCCAAAGACATCATCGAATACTACCGTACACGATTCCAGATTGAGTTTTGCTTTCGGGATTCCAAGCAGTTTACCGGACTCAATGATTGCCAGGCAAGAGACTTGAAGAAACTCGACTTCGCTTTCAACGCTTCACTGGCCTCGGTAAACATCGCGAAGGTCATTCGGCAACGATACTATCCGTCGCTTTCCATCGGACTGCTAAAGGCCTGTCTAAGTAATATTTATATACTCAAAAGAATTTTTAGCAAGTCCGGTCTGAGACCGAACAGAACTTTTAATACTAAACTTATCAAAGAACTTTTTGGCATAGTGACAAAAGCCGTTTAGCCGATATGTGGAATTTTTAACGGACTATTAATATATAATGTTATGATGTATCCCGTACTTTTGTTTAACTTTGCAGTATATCCGTTAAAGGCAGCCTTACAGATATTCAATATATTGATTGAGTGTTACTAATATTTCCATATTCAACTTATATCTTGACAATATAAAATTGCTGAAAATCAGATATTTGATTAATTTTTATGCCAATTCTTGTTAATTTAATCCGCTGGTTTTTAAATGTTTAACCAATTATTTACTGAAGTGCTATGGCTTATAGGCAGATAGAAAATTCTGATATCGGAATGTTTCAGATTGTAGAATCGTTTCTGAAGGGAAAACATGCGGAGACAGATAACGAAGATGCTATTTTTATCAATCCGGCTTTTGCGGCTGTCATTGACGGGGCTACTTCCAAATCCGATTTCCGGAAGGATGGAATGACTACCGGACAATGGGCTGTACAGTGTGTGATGGAAGCACTGCAGGTATTGCCGGCAGACGCAACGTGTGCGGAGGCCGTTGCCGCAGTGACAGAACGTATCCATACTTTTTACGAGACGAACCAGTTGTTGGAACAGGTTATCTCAATTCCTGCATGCCGGTGTACGGCCAGTGCCGTTATCTACAGTGTTTGTCGGAAAGAAGTCTGGCAAGTAGGGGACTGCCGTTGCCTGACTCATTCATTTTATTCAGCGAATGAAAAGGAAGTGGACCGTGTCATGGCCGAAGCGCGGGTTGCCTGTAACGAAGCGGCATTGGCATCCGGTATGACCATCGATGAACTGGCTGCCTGCGATCCTGGTAGGGCTTTCATTCTTCCTTTTCTGAAACAGCAGGCCTGGTTGCAGAACCGGACGGATGCTCGTTATGCCTATGCAGTATTCGATGGTTTTCAGGTTCCCATGCAACAGGTAAAATGCTTTTCCGTTGCAGATGAGACAGAAATCGTCTTGGCATCCGACGGGTATCCGAAACTGTTCTTTACGTTGGATGAAACAGAGGCTTATCTTCGGCGGATGCTGGCCGGAGACCCTTTGTGCATGCATCGGAATGTAGGGACGAAGGGCGTTCGTCCAGGTAACTGTTCCTACGACGACCGGGCATATTTACGGTTGCGTATCGGATGAAATTTCTATTCGGGAAAATTCAGTCGGTTTCCCGATTAAATCATTACTTTTGTACGATTGAACGATTCATTAAACACAACAATAGAACGATATGGAAAATTATGATTTTGATAAAGTGATAGACCGGACCGGAACAAATGCCGTAAAGCTGGAAGCACTACAGCGGTTATACGGACGGACCGACTTGCTGCCGTTGTGGGTAGCCGATATGGATTTTGAGACGCCTTCTTTTATTACGGAAGCTTTACGTCAGCGGTTGGAACATTCCTTGTTCGGATATACGGAGATGCCTGATAACTACTGGGCTGTTGTTGCGGACTGGATTGAATCACATCACAACTGGAAAGTGGAACAGGAATGGCTGACCTACATTCCGGGTATTGTGAAAGGTATCGGGATGGTGGTCAATTTCTTCGTAAAAGAAGATGAAAAAGTGATTATCCAACCTCCTGTGTATCATCCGTTCCGGCTGACTCCGCAAGGAAACGGCCGGCAGGTAGTATATAATCCGTTGCGCGAAGAAGCCGACGGTACCTATTCCATGGATTTCGAGAACCTGGAAGCTGTGGCCGATGAGAAATGCCGGGTACTGCTGTTGTCTAATCCGCATAATCCCGGAGGCATTGTGTGGAACCGTGAAACCTTGGTACGTCTGGCAGATTTCTGCTACAAACATCATATATTGGTGGTTTCCGATGAAATCCATTGCGATATGGCCTTGTGGGGAAATAAGCATATTCCGTTTGCTTCGGTTTCAGCCGAGGCGGCTGCCTGCAGTATTACGTTCGGAGCTCCTTCGAAAACATTCAATATTGCCGGTGTTGTAAGTTCATATGCCATTGTCCCGAATGAAGAAATCCGTCGTCCTTTCTATCGTTGGTTGGAAGCGAACGAACTGAATGAGCCGACTCTTTTTGCGCCGATAGCTACGTTGGCTGCTTTTTCGCAGGGGGAAGCGTGGCGACAGGAAATGTTGCATTACATCGAGGGCAATATCCGGTTGGTGATGGAGTTCTGTATGGTTCATGTTCCACAAATCAAACCTTTGTGTCCGCAGGCTTCTTTCCTGGTATGGTTAGACTGTCGGAAATTAGGGTTGAATCATGAACAGTTGGTAAATCTTTTTGTAGATCGGGCTCACTTGGCTTTGAACGATGGAGAAATGTTTGGACCAGGTGGAGAAGGGTTTATGCGGATGAATGTCGCTTCGCCACGTTCGGTTATCCGGCAGGCTTTGGAACAGCTGTCCGAAGCTGTCCGTACTCTGCAGGTATAAATCTTGTTTTTGAATCTTTATATAGGAAATAACATAACAATTGGAAACCAAAGACTATGAAGAAATCTATTGTATATATGGCCTTGGCATCTGCTGGTTTATGGATGTCATGCAGCACAACAGAAAAAGTGACAGAAAAGGATTTGACCGGAAATTGGATAGAAGTGATGCCTGTCAATCAGCATATTGTACAGGGAGTCAGTCTGTATGAAAAAGGTGAGGCGTCTTCTATCGGGATGGCTACGCTGCAATATCAGCACTGGGGGCTGACAGGAGATTCACGGCTAGTGCTGGAAGGGAAAAGTATCGGCAACGGACAGACCATTGAATTTGCAGATACTTTGGATATTGTTTCCTTCAGTGGAGATACACTGACATTGGGAAAGGGTGATATGTATCGCATTCAGTATGTACGTCGACAGGATGATAAAGGATTGATTGGAGGCAGCGATGTTGCCATGGGGTATACTTGGTCGGAAATGCTTCAGAAGAAAATCCGTGTATTTGAAGAAGGTAGTCGTGTGCATTCCGTAGTCAACCCGCAGTCTTCCTCTGCAGGTTATCTGGTGTTTAATGCTGATTCTACCCAACTGGAGTTTTTCGATCCGGAAACGGATGTCGTACTTGACCGCAGAATGCGTCCGGATGGTACGCCGGTATGGAATGTAGAAGATGATGATACTTATCTGGTGGAAAAATCCGAATCGGAATGGCTGGTTTCCAGACGGGGGCAGTTACTGTATGCTACCAGCGGGATAGAAGACTTGGTAAAGGCTGTCTTTGTGACCGATGACGGAGAGGACATTGAGGTGGCTTTCTTTGGAAAGGCCGGTGTGGCGCAGATGAGCCGGAAAGGAATCTATAGCCTGTTGTATCAGTATCGTACAGCCTCCGGATATGGTTATAAGAATCCGGTGTTCGATCTTCGTGGGAAAGGACAGGAGGCTGTTCTGACTACGTTGGCGGATGGAAGTCATATTTCGCTGAAAGAAAAATAGACATGTTGTAATCATGAAAAGACTATGTTGGATTTTCATTAAAATGAATGGATGATGAAGTATCTGGCTTTATTTGTAGTGGCGGGCCTTTGTGCCTGCGGAGGAAACGGGAAGACAGAAACAACAGTGGAAACTGTTCAGAAGGCAGTGACTGATGTCCCTTCCCGTGAGGCGTACGAAGGATTTGAGTGGGAACGGGTGACAGGAGCCGGGTTGAGTTTCTGGTCACAGCGGAATCCGGAAATCAGAGTGATGGCGGATGCCTCTCTTCCAGGGGCTGTTGTGGTCCGTAACGGAGATGCGGTTCCCCATAAAGTGATGCAGGTATTTCCGCTGAAGAATCGTTCCATAGAGGATGTGATTCCTTTGCTGCGGATGCAGGATGGTTGGAACGACAGTCAGACCTGTCAGTTTAAGGAGGTGGAATCTGGTCGTGAAGGTTTCAAGCGGTATTTGCTGGTACCTGCAGGCTCTTATGCAACTGAGGTGGAGAAGCAGATGAAAGAAGAGCCTGTACCTGCTACCTGTAGTGGTTGGGGGGTAGGCAATAGTGGCATGCGATATTTCGAAGTGCAGCTTTCCTGTCCCGACCGGGCTGTGTTTGTGGAAATAGGTCAGGATGCTCCCTTATTCGATGAAAACAGCATCTGTCTGACAGGAGCTGATGTAAAATCGGATTCAACACAGGTGTTGTATGTCCAGTCGGGTGAAGTCCGTATCGGTCATGAGGTCCGGTCTTTCCGTCCGGATAATGACGGTCGGGAGTTCTGGCTGGTTGATAAGACAGGAACTTTAACAACTGTCTATGACCGGAAAACGGGTGGTCAAAAGAACGGAAAGTCGCTTCGGATGACGTTAAAACTGGAGTATAATGGAAAATGGAATGATGGTTTTGCCGCAGAATATGATGGAGTTTACTTCGTACGTGAAGTGATTGAGTAAATATTATATGGAATTCCAGATGGAATAACCGTTTTTATCTGTTATTTGTAGAATTGAGCTGAGCCGATCCGGTTTGGCTCAATTTTGAGGTAAGATAAAAAGAAAACCGCCGATAATTGAATCTTATCAGCGGTTTTCTATTAAACTTTTTGGTGATCCGCTTGGGGGCGGAACCTTATATTTTTTATCGCTAATAATCAGTTACTTATCTTGCTGTTTAT
>ENA-ORSF01000437-ORSF01000437.1-human-gut-metagenome-genome-assembly--contig:-NODE-437-length-11900-cov-8.6363_pt1 | contig 11900 bp, 8 predicted proteins | sample MGYA00242188_ERZ509155 | MGnify/ENA primary metagenome ERZ509155 (study PRJEB26280, sample SAMEA2338656) | human gut metagenome | biome: human gut; feature: human-associated habitat; material: faeces...
GCGGAGAGACAGGGATTCGAACCCCGGGTACCTCGCAGTACAACGGTTTTCAAGACCGCCGCAATCGACCACTCTGCCACCTCTCCAAAACTTCAGAACGCTTTACTGAAGTGCTTCCTTTCAAAAGCGATGCAAAGGTACAACTATTTTTTAACTATGCAAACTTTTGAAGTATTTTTTTAATAATATTCCTTTTCGTTCTTCCTGTTCACTTAAAATTCGCATACAAGAAAAATATTGTACACATCACTTATCAAACTGATAAACAATTTACAGTAAGATTTCATTCGTAAACATACAAACATATCATCAAAAAATATAACTTTGCACGTCCATACAAGAAAACATTCTAAAATCATAAAAACATAAACAAACGAACAATGACCCAGAAACATTTCATCAGTTGGCTTGTCATGGCCTTGTTGTGCTTGCCCGTACTGGCACAGATTCAGGAACCGGTAAAATTCAAAACCGAGTTAAAAACTCTTTCTGCCAATGAAGCCGAAATCATCTTCTCGGGTGCCGTAGAAAACGGATGGCACATCTACTCTACTGACCTGCCGGAAGGAGGACCTATATCGGCCACATTTAATGTAGACAAGATAGAAGGCGCCGAAGTGGTAGGTAAATTAACACCCCGTGGAAACGAAATTGAAAAAATGGATCCCATCTTCGATATGAAAGTCCGTTATTTTGAAAAACAAGCTACTTTCGTACAGAAAATAAAACTGACGGGAGGAAACTATAAAATTGTAGGTTATCTGGAATATGGCGCATGCAACGACGAAAATTGTCTGCCTCCAACCAGCGTGGAATTCTCATTTGCCGGAAAAGCAGACGGAAACACCGCCGCACAACAGTCAGAAACAACCACTGCCGAAACGGCAACAGAAGAAACAGCAACAGATACCCTGCAAACGGCATCGGCCGCTATCGACAAGACTTCTACTGCTGATTACTGGCAGCCGGTAATCAAAGAACTTGGAGATTACGGCGAAAACATCAACAACGAATCACATACCTGGATATACATCTTCTTTGCCGGTATGGTAGGAGGACTGCTGGCCTTGTTTACACCTTGTGTATGGCCCATTATCCCGATGACGGTAAGTTTCTTCCTGAAACGTTCCAAAGACAAGAAAAAAGGAATCCGCGATGCATGGACTTACGGAGCTTCCATCGTAGTCATCTATGTAGGACTGGGACTGATCATCACCGGTATCTGGGGAGCCAATGCCCTGAACTCACTTTCCACGAACGCCATCTTCAATATTTTCTTCTGCCTGATGCTGGTGGTATTTGCCGCTTCTTTCTTTGGAGCATTCGAAATTACCCTCCCGTCAAGCTGGAGCAACGCCATCGACAGCAAAGCCGAAAAGACAACCGGTCTGCTGAGTATTTTCCTGATGGCCTTTACCCTGTCACTGGTTTCATTCTCATGTACCGGTCCTATCATCGGATTCCTGTTGGTGGAAGTATCGTCTACAGGCAGCTATCTGGCTCCGGCCATCGGTATGCTGGGATTCGCCATCGCACTGGCACTTCCTTTCACCCTGTTTGCACTCTTCCCTTCCATGCTGAAATCCATGCCTAAATCAGGCGGATGGATGAACGTCATCAAGGTAACACTGGGATTCCTGGAACTGGCCTTCGCCTTGAAGTTCCTGTCGGTTGCCGACCTCGCATACGGCTGGCGGATTCTGGACCGCGAGACTTTCCTGGCTCTGTGGATTGTCATCTTCGGATTGCTGGGCATGTATCTGCTTGGAAAAATCAAGTTCCCGCACGATGACGATGACAACAAAGTCAGTGTAACCCGTTTCTTCATGGCCATGTTCTCACTGGCATTCGCCGTTTATATGATACCGGGCCTCTGGGGAGCACCGCTGAAAGCCGTCAGCGCTTTTGCACCACCAATGCAGACCCAGGACTTCAACCTGTACAAAAACGAAGTACACGCCAAATTCAATGATTTCGACGCCGGAATGGAATATGCGCGCCAGAACGGAAAACCTGTCATGCTCGACTTTACAGGCTACGGTTGCGTAAACTGCCGGAAGATGGAACTTTCCGTATGGACCGACCCGAAAGTCAGCCAGCTGCTGAATGACGATTACGTTCTGATAACTTTATACGTAGACGAAAAAACAAAATTACCGGAACCTATCCGCATCACCGAAAACGGAAAAGAACGGACATTACGTACCATAGGCGACAAATGGAGTTACCTGCAGCGTGCCAAATTCGGAGCCAACGCCCAGCCGTTCTATGTATTGATTGACAACGAGGGAAAACCGCTGAATAAATCATATTCATACGACGAAGATGTCCAGAAGTACATTGACTTTTTGGAGACCGGATTGAAGAATTATAAAAAATAAAACGAAACATGCTTGAGAAATCAGAAAGAGAGCAGATTATTGCCCTGATTCACCAGGAAGTGGTTCCGGCCATCGGATGTACGGAACCCATCGCTGTAGCGCTGTGCGTAGCCAAAGCGACAGAAATACTTAACAACAGACACCCGCAACGCATCACCGCACAATTGAGTGCCAACATACTGAAAAATGCCATGGGAGTAGGAATCCCTGGCACAGACATGATAGGCCTTCCCATCGCAATCGCCCTGGGAGCCCTTATCGGCAAATCAGAATATGGACTGGAAGTACTGAAAGACTGTACACACGAAGCGGTAGAAGAAGGCAAGCGCATGATTGATGCACAGACTATCCAGATTTCGCTGAAAGAAGGAATCGAAGAGAAGCTGTACATCGAAGTATGCTGCGAAGCCGACGGCAACAAGGCTACTGCCATCATCAGCGGCGGACACACACACTTCGTGTACGAAAGCCTCAACGATGAAGTTCTGCTGAATATCCGCAGCGATTCAAGCAGCAGCACCGGCAACAAGGAAGTGAATCTGAATTTAAGAAAGGTTTTCGAGTTTGCCACCACGACTCCGATAGAAGAAATCCGGTTCATTCTGGAAGCCAAACGTCTGAACAAGGCCGCCGCTGAACGCTCACTGGCAGGCAATTACGGCCACGAACTGGGAAAGACCCTCCGCGAAAGCCGTAGCGAGAAACATCTGATGGGTGACAATACGTTCACCCACATCCTGTCGTATACATCGGCTGCCTGCGACGCCCGTATGGCCGGAGCCATGATTCCGGTTATGAGTAATTCCGGTAGTGGGAACCAGGGAATAGCCGCTACCCTACCGGTAGTGGTATATGCCGAAGACAACGGAAAAAGCGAAGAAGAACTGATACGTGCCCTGACACTGAGTCACTTGACGGTTATCTACATCAAGCAGAGTTTGGGACGACTCTCTGCCTTATGCGGATGTGTGGTAGCGGCAACAGGAAGCAGCTGCGGCATTACCTACCTGATGGGAGGAGGTTACGAACAGGTAGCATACGCGGTGAAGAACATGATCGCCAACCTGACCGGTATCATCTGCGACGGAGCAAAACCCAGTTGTGCCCTGAAACTGACCAGCGGAGTGTCTACCGCCGTACTTTCGGCCATCCTGGCAATGGAACAAAAATGTGTAACTGCCGTAGAAGGTATCATCGAGGACGATGTAGACCTGAGCATCCAGAACCTGACCCGTATCGGCTCAGAAGGAATGAACGAAACAGACAAAATGGTACTCGATATCATGACGCATAAACACTGTTACTAAGTATACAGACACGTGCCAGCATAAAAAGAGGCCCTCTTTCCTAAAAGATTTTAATTTACGGAAAGAGAGCCTTCTTTTTTTGTATTTTTGCCGATTGAACATGAAAACGACTCAAAACTATATTCAGCAACTGGTAACCGAGGGTGAACACGTACACCAGGACTTTAAGTTTGCCATTACGGATGCACGCAAGATAGCCCGGAGCCTGTCAGCATTTTCCAATACAGAAGGAGGACGATTACTGATCGGAGTAAAGGATAACGGAAAAATAGCCGGCATACGTTCGGAAGAAGAAATCTATATGATAGAAGCCGCCGCTACCATGTATTGCAAGCCTCCCATCACACCAGAAAACCATATATATAAGGTAGAAGGAAAAGATGTACTGGAAGTCTATGTAACCGAAAGCCAGGAAAAACCCGTTTATGCCCTCGACGAGGAAAACAAGCCGAAAGCCTTCATACGCATCAAAGACGAAAATATTCTGGCTACCCCGGTACATCTGGATATCTGGCGTCACAATCACAGGGAAGTAATGGTCACCTACACAGAAAAGGAACAACACGTGCTGAGTCTGCTGGGACAACATGGAGAACTTACACTGAACAAATGTGTCAGACTTTCCCGAATGCCACGAAGACAAGTGATCAGCCTACTGGCAGATTTCATCCGTTTCGACCTGGTAGAGCCCGTATTCAGAGAACATACATTTTATTTTAAACTTAAACCAGACCAATAAACTTCATGGAACTATTTACACAATTCATCAACGAAACAAACAATATACTCTGGACCTATGTTCTGATAGCCATGCTGCTAGGATGTGCCGTATGGTTCAGCATAAAGACACGCTTCGTACAATTCCGTATGCTAGGAGAAATGATCCGGTTGCTGGGCGACTCACCAGCCAGGATTAACGGTCACGAAAAACATATTTCTTCGTTTCAGGCCTTCACAATCTCACTGGCCAGCCGTGTAGGTACAGGTAATCTGGCGGGTGTAGCCACTGCCATTACCGTAGGCGGTCCGGGAGCCGTTTTCTGGATGTGGATTATCGCCCTGTTGGGTTCCAGCAGTGCTTTCGTAGAATCTTCACTGGCTCAGCTTTTTAAAATAAAAGGAAAACATTCATACATCGGCGGACCGGCCTACTACATGGAAAAAGGACTGAAAAAGCGTTGGATGGGAGTCCTTTTTGCCGTACTGATCACCATTACATTCGGATTTGCCTTCAATTCCGTACAGAGCAACACCATGAGTGCCGCCTTACAAAGCGCCTTCTCCGTAGAGCCCTGGCTGTCAGGAGCTGTCATATCTGTACTGACCCTGTTCATTATCTTCGGAGGCATACACCGGATTGCCACATTCAGCAGCATCATTGTGCCTGTCATGGCTGTAGGCTACATCGTCCTGGCCCTGTTTATCGTCCTGAGCAACATCGAGCGGATTCCAACCGTCATCGAACAGATTGTCGGCAATGCCTTCGGATGGCACCAGGCCGTAGGAGGAGGAATCGGAGCCGCACTGATGCAAGGTATCAAACGCGGACTGTTCAGCAACGAAGCCGGTATGGGATCAGCCCCGAACGCAGCAGCTACGGCCCATGTTACCCATCCGGCCAAACAGGGATTCATACAGGCTTTGGGAGTCTTCACAGACACTCTTCTCATCTGTTCATGCACGGCATTCATCATTCTGTTCAGCAAAGAACACATAGACGGCGGATTGGATGGCATTCAACTTACACAGGCTGCACTGACTAATGAAGTAGGCAGCCTTGGCGGTATCTACGTAGCCATTGCCACATTGTTTTTCGCATATAGCAGCATTCTTGGAAACTATTATTACGGAGAGGCCAATATCCGCTTCTTTACCTCACGCCAATGGCCGGTCATCGTTTATCGGATACTGGTAGGAGGTATGGTCCTGTTCGGTTCACTGGCCAGCCTGAATCTGGTATGGAGCCTGGCCGATGTCACCATGGCCCTGATGTCCATCTGTAACCTGATAGCCATCTTCCTGCTGGGAAAATATGCCTTCCGTTTGCTGGACGATTACCTGGAACAAAAGCGGAAAGGGATTAAAAGTCCTGTATTTCATAAAGAACGGATGAAAGATATTGAACAGGATTTAGAATGTTGGTAAGTATTTTTCGTATCTTTGCACACCAGAAAACAATAAAAACCATAAGTATGAGTATATTTTCTAAATTATTCGGCAGAAAGAAGGCAGAAGAAGCCGAAGAAACGGTACGTGTAGGAGGTATGGAAGACTTCATGACCCTCATCCGTGTATACTATCAGGCAGTCATGGCTGCCCAGCTGGGTATCAGCAACATCAATTTCCTGCCGGATATGGCGGTTTTCAAACGCACTCTGAAAATCCCGACACAGAACAATAAGCTGGGTATCGCCGAAAAATCCCGCTGCAAGAAGATGGTGATGGAAATCTATGGAATCAACGAAAACTTCTTCAAGGAAATAGACGGTTCCATCAAGAAAAACTGCAAGAACGTAAACGACATCAAGAATTATCTGTTCATGTTCCAGGGTTTCAGCCAGGATCTGATGATGCTGATCGGCAACCTGATGCAGTGGAAATTCCGTCTGCCTTCAGTCATGACCAAACTGCTTCGTAACATGACGGAAAAGACAGTACATGATATTCTTACCAAAACAGACTGGAAAGATGACGGTGTACGCAAGACCTGCGCCAACATCCGCCAGTATCAGCACGCACTGGGCTACTCGGAAGACTGGATCAAGGAATATGTCTACAACATTGTCCTGCTGGCCAAGAAAGAGCCGAAACCCAAAGCCTGATACCGAAAAATAATATTCTTTGAATCACCTGCCCTCACGAAGATGCAGGAAGCAGTTTCTGCCTCCGTATGTTCGTGAGGGTTTTACTATCTCCCGTTTTTCATGACAGAACCAACCCCATTCATACCCGTAGAAACACATCCGCTGGAACCTTTCTTACCACAAAACGCTGTATTGCTGATGCTGGGAAGCTTTCCTCCACAACGGAAGCGCTGGAGCATGGATTTCTTCTACCCCAACCTCCAGAACGACATGTGGCGTATCTTCGGACTGATTTTCTTCAACGACAGAAATCATTTTCTACTACACGACCGGAAGGCTTTCGACAAAGAACGGATCATCGATTTTCTGACAGAAAAAGGCATTGCGCTATACGATACGGCTTCGGCTGTCAGAAGACTTCAGGACAACGCTTCGGACAAGTTTCTGGAAATCGTCGAGCCGACCAACCTCCCTTTGCTGCTAAAACAACTTCCACTGTGCAGAGCCATTGTCACAACAGGTCAGAAAGCAACCGATACGCTACGCAGCCAACTGAACGTAACCGAGCCTCCGGTAGGTGGGAAAAGCTCTTTCGCGTTCGAAGACCGTTCTCTATACCTGTACCGGATGCCTTCTTCCAGCCGCGCCTACCCGCTGAAACTCGAAAAAAAAGCTGAAGTTTATCAACTTATGTTCAATGATTTAGGAATTATCTGACCCTCATTGTTAAAATAATCCATCAAAAGTCTTGCAGATTCAAAAAATAGCATTACCTTTGCAACCGCAAACACGGGAATAGCTCAGTTGGTAGAGCATCGGTCTCCAAAACCGAGTGTCGGGAGTTCGAGTCTCTCTTCCCGTGCAAGAACAAAAAGCTGTAACTCAAAAAGTTGCAGCTTTTGTCCGTTTATGGGTCGGACAAATCACGGACAGATAATTTTTGATTGTTGAACGTTACTGCGTTTTCGAACTCGAAAAACGTAGAAAAAAATGTTTTCACCACGCCGAAAAATTGCTTCTATTTTTGATGTAATTCCATACACTCAGCCCAAATTACATACCGGAAAGAGCTGGTATGTGGACTTCGTTTCTTATGATCCGCTAGAGCAAAAAATGAAGCGTAAGAAGTACATGCTCGATGGTATCAAGAAGGTATCGGAACGGAAAAAACGTGCCAACGAGCTTATCACCAACCTTAACATCAAGCTCAGAACCGGGTGGACTCCCTGGGCAGAAGTCACCAGTTCAAGACAATACACATCAATTATAGATGTTATCGATTTGTATCATAAATATTTGGCTAAACTTTACAAGGCAGGTACCATCAAAGAAAACACCCTGAAGGATTATGAAAAGCGCCTCCGTGTCTTTGAAGAATATATTTTCAAGCATGTTCCGGCCATCGTCTATGTCTATCAGATTGACCAGACCTTCATCAGTGATTTCCTGGACTACATCCTACTGGACCGTGACAGTTCAGCCCGTACCCGCAACAATTACCGTACCTGGTTATCTTCACTATGTACTTGGATGGTAGAAAAGCAATACCTACAGCAGAATCCGGTAGAAAGAATCAAACAACTGGCCGAAGATGAAAAGAAACGGTCTGCCCTAACTCCATCCGACCTGCAGAAGCTTCAGAAATACCTGAAGAAAGAGAATCCCCACTTCCTGCTATTGTGTCAGTTCGCCTATTATACTTTTATCCGTCCGGATGAAATCTCTAATATCAGACTATCTGACATCTTCCTGAAGGAACAGAAGGTGTTTATCGCTTCCTCTATCTCAAAGAACCGCCGTGACGGAATGGTAGGTCTGAACGATATTCTTATAAAGTCCATGCTCGATCTGAAGATATTCTCCCAACCCAGCCATTATTACCTGTTCGGTAAAGGCTTCAAGCCAAGTAAGGAGAAAACAACGACACGTGTCTACCGTAACTATTTCTATAAAGTCAGAGCAGCTTTGAAATTTCCAGAAACCTACCAGTTCTATAGTCTGAAGGATTCTGGCATCCGGGACTTGGCGAATGCTGAAGGTATCGTGGTAGCCCGTGACCAGGCTCGACATGCCGACATATCCACCACAAATAAATATCTCAAAGGAAGTTATATGACTGTTCATGAAGAAACGAAACATTTTGAAGGGAACCTGTAAAAATCCATATCAAAAATCGAACGTTAAAAAGGCCGTATTATTCTGCCAAATAGAATATCCCTTCCGCCATTTTATCGAGCCCTTTAGAAGAGATTTTGTAATGAATCTCCTTACAATAATATTTCTTATTTCGGATTAAAAAAATCCCATTAGTGTCGAATATTTTTTGCACCAGAAAATGAAAATGATATTCAACAGTCGTATCTATCTCTCTTTTGTCCTTATAAACTGTATTAAACAAACCATTTTCTCCTTCTAACGCCAACGTATAATCCGGCATTGTTAGAATCGACTGCGATGAAGAAGCACTTGAAGGTGTTGACATGAAATATCTGTCATAAGAGGACATTGGCATCTTATCCCAATATTCACCAGGATACTCTCCAGGTCCTCTATTCAATGCTTCACATACCCCATAATACAATCCAATATAGATCTTATCGGGTATATCACCTTTAACGTCAGTACTTCCATTTATCAGGTCATTTATGGCCTGGCTTTCAGCCCCACTTCTTACTCGTTTGACAGCCGGGCCTATTAAATATCTACTTCCAGTTGTACTGTATATGCTGATTTCAGCAACTTCTGCCGGTATAATATCGAATGAGGTTTTATTTTGGCTCGATAGTTCTCCAGCGTCTTTAAGTCTATCAACTATCTTTAGCCCCTTTACATTTTCCTCACTACCAGTAACAACATAGTCTGAAACCACATACTCCAGATTAAAATCAGCTGAAGTTAAAAGATAAGGTCCTGCATAATACTTTTCATAGTCAAATTTAAAATCCGAATATGTATCCTTCGTCTCGATTGTGCATACTTCCCTGACCCCTTCTTTTAGTTTCAGATAATTGTAAAAATTATCACTAGGCAGATTATAAGAGACATTATCATAAGCATAAGAATAACTTGTTTCTGTATCATAAACTTTCTCTATATCATCATCAACTATATCGTCAATGTAAATAATGGAACTGTTTTCAAAATATCTATCCATATTGAAAATATTATATACTCCATTTGTTCTGTCTATCGTAATGATACATTTAAAGAACATCTCTATCTTCTCTATGAACTCATTTATAGTCCAGTCGGGAAGCAATTCTTCCGGAGAAACATCTTTATATGGATTTACCACGAAAATCCGGCACCATGTAGGATTGTTTTCAAGTTCATTAACCCCTTTAGTGAATCCTAATTTCTGCAACAGATTCTCTAAATAATATAACAAATAATACTGAGGTCCTATATTATTGATTCTTAAGAATGTAATATCCTCTCCTACTTCAACATTATTCAATATACTGGAATTACCATCCTTATCTATAAAGCTAATAACAGGAGGATATGTCACATCATATTGTGGATATGTCCCTTTTAAGGTTTCAATGGCATTTTCCGGCATATAAGAGACTCTATCAAATCTGATAGTTCTGATGCTGCTCTCCCCACCTTCATAATTTAACTGCGAATTACCTGCTATAATCTGTATTTTTGCCGTATAAGAATCTATTGAAAGAATCACTTCTATACCACTGATGGTAATTGACGCACCTGAAATCAATACAGCTTTACGGTTCTGAATACGCTGAGTCACATCAGCTCGATATATATTCCTATATATATCACGGTTTATAGGATCACGAAGGTCAATATCGATTTCATAGGTATATGATCCAACTCTTGTAAAATAGGGGTTTTCAGTTATAAGTTCAAGTTCGAACTCATCTGGAAGTTTCACTTCTTTAGAATCAATGTATAATTGTGTCATTTCTTGATATTTCGAGTAACATTCAATTTCATTCTATTAACCAAATCTTGAGCCTCATTTATGCCCATTTTCCCGGTAGCCTTGGTATAAGTAAATATCGGTTCATTCAACCGCTTGATCAGTTTATCCATACATTTGATATTCTGCATTATAACTGCCGCCATTTCATGATTGGATGAAGCCGACTGCTGGTAATAATTATTGTTCGTAGTAGTAGAATTACCGGACAAAACCGCAGAAACATCCTTAGCAGTCAGACTACCTATGGTATTATTACGTTGTGCCCGGTCTATCAAATCAAGTACCGGACGTATTTCAGGGTTGCGGACAGCATAACGGTTGGCCACAAACTCTCCGGCATGTACTACCCCACGCGGTTCGTACCATCTGCCGTCACCGGTATAACCACCTGTGTCAAAACTACCTAAAATACCTTTGGCCGTCTCGAAGGCAGCTGTTATCAGAGCTATCTTTGCAGCAGCAGTGGCCATACCGATAAGTACACCTTTTGAAGTGATATCTTTAATCGTCACTTCTGCAATGGCAGCTGCTTGAGTAGCAATTAACTGCTTTTCGAGTGCATTCAACATTATCACCAGAATGTTGGCCATAAATGATCCAAAACTTTTTTCTTCGCCTGCAAAAAATTCAGCCAATCCCTGTCCCAGTTCTGTAGCTACACCTTGCATCGCATTACTCATAGCATCAAACTGACGTACCTTCTCATCATAGACCTTCTTACTGTCCTGAAGTTTCTTGTCTTCTATTGCCTTGATGATTTCGGCTTTTTTCTCCTCTGATATTTGTGTAGACTGAAGCAAGCTATTGTAATACCTGTTCTGAATGTCTGAAACCTGTTTCCAATATTCTTCTTCTGATGTCAGCTGTTCATAATGCTTCTGTGTAGCTTCCTGAATTTCCAACTGGTATTGTTTCTCCATCCTGGTAAAAGCTTCTTCAGAGGCTTCGTTGGCACCCTCTTCATCCAGTTTGTTACATTCTTCTTTGAACTTGATTCGCATTTCAAGTATTTTCTGCTCGAGCTGCTGACGCTTTTCCGGTTCTAGTCCGGCAATGGCCATCATGTTCTCCAGGTGACGCATCTCAAGGTCTTCCATGAAGCGGGTGTATTCCTGCTGTGTCATCTCATCGCTGGCCAGATAGGTACGTTTCAAATCGGCCAGTTCATCGTAATAACGCTTGTTTTCTGCGGTGGACGCAATCTCTGTCGTAGATGGTTTGTTATCTGTCCGAGTTGTTGTTATATCTGTATTGGTTTTGCCATTTTTATCTGGAGTTACGATTATTTCGTCTAATTGATTGACTGCTTTCTGATTTTCTTTGGTCTTGACGATTAAGGCACTAAATTTATTCTCTATTTCTGCGATACGGTCATAATCATTTTTTACTATAGATACATAATCTTCTATGTTGCTATCCAAATAATTGGATAATATTTGTTTTAAATTAACTATTCTAT
>ENA-ORSF01000441-ORSF01000441.1-human-gut-metagenome-genome-assembly--contig:-NODE-441-length-11738-cov-8.30206_pt1 | contig 11738 bp, 16 predicted proteins | sample MGYA00242188_ERZ509155 | MGnify/ENA primary metagenome ERZ509155 (study PRJEB26280, sample SAMEA2338656) | human gut metagenome | biome: human gut; feature: human-associated habitat; material: faeces...
ATAGAATAGTTAATTTAAAACAAATATTATCCAATTATTTGGATAGCAACATAGAAGTATGATTAAAGTTCTCATAACAATGCCCATCCTTTTTCTACATCTGCCATTACAGCCGGTATACCATTCTCCACCAAGGAAATTGCGGCCGCGAACGCACACATGGTTGTCTTGTCATCCACATCCGGGACGTAGCTTGTCGGTACCTGCATCTCCTTACATACGCGTGAAATGTAACCTGATGTGTTGTTCTCGGTTCTGGGCGCCCAGCGACTGATGAAGTCAGCAATCGTCTGACATCCGTATTCCCGGCGGTAGTTCTGCAGCAATTTAATCAATGCCCGATAGCCGTGTGCCATGTCTTCGAACTCTTCAAAGGATTTGTCTTTCTTCTTGTTTGCAGGAACTTCACCCTGCCAGTCTGTTGCATCTAAATTGCGGATATTACCTGGATTATTATTCCGCAATCCTCGTGGTAACTGTTTCATTTCTTCACTCCTTCCTTAATAGTTTTGATAATCTTGTGAGCTTCTTCAGGTGTCGCGCATTCCATAATGCGTACGGCCATGTCTGCTACTTCGGCCGCATGGCTTTTTTTCTTCCGTAGATTCTCTATGATAGATAAACCTTCGACAATCATCACGCCAAGAGACCCGAAAATTGCTCCGTAAGGGAGATTATACCAGGGAAAACACAATCCCAGTATATCAATCATGATAAAGAACAACAATAACCTGAAGTAATCGACGATTTTTATACCGGTCTTACGTAGTGGCCGACTACATATTTTTTCTTTGTTTGCCCGGGCTGCATCGATTCCTGTCCATAAATCCAGCAAACAAACGCAGCAAATTAGTACCAAACAAATAAAGATGATCATCACGCCTGAGCGGATGTCTTGTGTGATAAATTCTACATATTTTCCCATGTTTATTTTGTGTTTTTCTCAAAAGTATTGTGGAAAAGAAGGGCATAAAAAGACAACCCCTGCAACTTATAATTGCAGGGGGTATTTATTAGAAAACTTACCGAGTTACTCTACAAATAAGTCAAGCATAGGTTTCCTTTTTCTGAACACTTCTCCGATTGGTTTAATAGGAATTTTAGAATTAGCATAATCAATTATTTCTTGAAGGTTAGCTAAAGATGGAGTTGTTTCATCAATAGTACCACTGTCATTAAACTGATGACCATGAGTACCTAATATAAGCCAAGCTCCATTTTTTACGGCTTCATCAATAACTGTTTTAATTTGCGTTTTAGTCTGTGAAGATGAAATGTTAACGAAATATCTCGCAAGTTTATATTTATTACAAATTCCCATATTATATTTACCTCCTGCCATTACACCAAATTCCAACCAAGTTTTAACCATGTCTACTGTATCTTGGAAAGTAGGACTCGATCCAGGATATATAATACAAGAATCATTCAATATATTATTTTCTTTGAAAAGCCTAATTGTCTTAACAAGACTCTGTTCAGTCCATGATCTACCTTGATAAGTACCTGCACTTGCTGATTCATACCAGCCCCTATGCACTGGATGAATTTGCATGTGAAATCCTTCAAGCTCATATTGTTTTATTAACTCTAACTGTTCTTCTGTAAAACTATATACAGAATCTGTCGGATAATCACCTGTCCCTTTTGTGTATGTAGGGACAAGTCCAAAATCTATTTTGCAACCCACCTCATCGCATATTGCTTTAATTTTAGGCACAGATGTTAAATTAAAATCATCATCAACCCATGATATTGCTGCAACGTTATACCTTTTAATATATTCATATTCTAATGATACAATTGCTTGTTTAGTAGACAATTGAATTATTGGGAAATTATTAATATCAGACACATATGGTATGTTAAGATTATAAATTATATCATTAGATACTAACATGTTCCCTTCTTCAATTTCAGACCAATCTACAAGTATATAGCTTCCATTTGTTCCTTTGATTATCTCTAAAGAATTTGTTTTATTAACAGAAGTAAAACTTTCCACTATTTCAAAATTTTCTTTTGATGAATCATATAACCAAATAGACCAATATGTTGAAGAAGTAGTTGTAAAATTCTTCCTTATATTACCAAAACATATAGATTCCGTATCAATAACAGAAGTATTTAACCATAATTCTTTTACTGCTTTGTTTATTTTTGAAATCATTTCATTTTCATTAATGAACAATGAATGATAGTATATTTTATTAGTTATACCTCTAATTTTTTGTTTTATTATAGGGAAATTATTAACATCTGAAACATAGGGTATATTTAATTGATATTCTGTAGAACGGCTATTAATCCAACTACCATCTTCATATTCAGACCAGTCTATAAGTATGTAACTTCCTTTCTTTCCCTTAATTAATTCAATGCCAGCATTTTCATTTGTTTGTGCGTTATTATTCGAAACAAATGACTCTATGGTAATTATTTCTTCTTGATTGCTATTATCATATAATGCAATAACCCATTGGTGTGATTCTCCGTGATTCTTTCTTATTAGTCCAAGCGAAACTGTATTAACCGAAGCTGTATATTCGCATAGCCATAGTTCTTTTATAGCTTTGTTTGCTTTTATAATATTTGAATTACTTCCTGTATAAATAGAATGATAAAGATTTTTATATGCTTTCGGTTCAATATCAGAAACTATTTCAAATAAATTATTTACGTCTGCATTACTTTTCTGAATATCTAAATAGCTTTTGATAATAGGAAAATTATTAATATCTGAAATATAAGGTTTATTTATAGCATAACCTTCGCTTACAGAACCAATAAGCTGTACTCCATCCTCTATTTCTGACCAATCGATTAAACAGTAACTTCCATTTTTGCCTTTTAAAAGTTCTAAAGAACCTTTTTTGTTTATAGAGGTGAAACTTTCAAATGCTTCTGTTCCTTGTTTAGAATAATCATATAAAACAACATTCCATTGTCCTTCTCCACTAGTAGATGTAGCATTTCTTCTTACGTTTCCTAAACAAATAGTATCAGATTCAGCTTGCTTTTCTTCGCTTAGCCATAACTCTTTAATTGCCCTATTAACTTTCTTTTTATTTTCTGAATTAATGTTATCGTCTAAATATACGGAATGATAATACACTTTATCCGTTTTACCCTCTAGCTCGGTAAGTTTTTCATCCCGCTCTTTCAGTTCTTCATCAGTAGCTGTTTTGTCATAATAGTCCTGTTCGAGCTTGTCAAGATGCTCGAGCATTTGTGTACCGATACGTGTAGCGGTATTCTGTTTGTTCGTTTTCTCATCACGAATCTGTATTGCCAGTTGTTTTAGTTCTTCGAATGTTTTTGTTGCCATAATCTTGAGTTTTTTACGAAGTAAACTCACTGAGTTATACTACAAAAAGACATAAGTTTATTTACGTTTGCGAGTCCCATACAAACGTGATTTGAGCGTTGTGCTGAGCTTATGGTTTGCTTCTTCAATTTTATCGACCAACAAACCGCAGAACTCTTCTCCGTACATGTACGCCATCTGTTCTTTCAGCACCATGATCGACGCAAAGTAAGGACGTGAGAACCATTCACGAGGTTTACGGGGATTGCCAGATGTATAATATCCACCAGGCTTAGGGCCTACTTTTCGAGGAACGTTAAGCCCGTGTTCCTCTCTATATATAGGATTTAAAATCTGCAAGTCACCGCCATTACCCTTAGTATACCCTTTGCCGACACCCATGTCCTGGTAGATACCGTACTCAAGAAACTTGTGCTGGATAGTAGAAACAGAGTCAGTGGATGATATCACGTTATCCCGAATTTGCTGATGCAATGAGTAGGTATTGATGACGTGCAGCCGTTCAATTTTCTCACGCCAGATATTCACCATCATTTCGGCCCAGGCTTCCTGGTATTTCTTTATATCTTCGTCGGTAGCCGCCGGCCTGTTAATATTCTTCTTAGCCATCCCACTCGTCCTCCTTGTAACATAAATCAGTCGGTTCTGTCAGCTCAACCATGAAATATAAGCCCGTGCATCCGGAAATGAAATACTCTCCAAGCTCACGGGCATAGATACGCGACACATTCAGGAAGGATAAATCCAAATCTTCGTAGATATACTTGTCACGGATCATGCGGGAATGGAACTGTCGGAAGAGCTGACGGCAGATGTCCAGTTTCTCCGCCCGGTCGGTCATGTCATCGTATTTGTACCGGATAAGAAGAAACACCGTGAAGGTACGTTTCTTGAACCAGCCACCCCCGATTTGTTCGACGGCAGCATCGTTGGTATCATCGATGCAGATAAAGGCAGACCGTTTACGGAAGTTATCGAGTACATCCTGAAGTGAATTGAGACCACTGCAGGAACATGGGAAGAATGTGTTCGACTTGGCCAGCTTATTCTTTTCTGTCAGTTCCGTGAAATAAGTATGGCCGTCAAAGAATCTAGTTGTGTCCATTTTTCTGTTTTGATTTGAATTCTTGAATATCGTGTGCTTTTGCATCCAGTTCTGTCAGCGCCCGCCAGCAGTCCATCTGCAGAACTTCCTTCTCTTTCGTCACATCGCCGCCGGTCAATGCCCGGATCTGGGCGTTCATCGCGCCCATCAGGTCGGGCACTTCCGGCTGATCAGCGTCATCCATCCGTTGAAACGGTTGAAAGAAATGAGGAAAAAGCGAAGCGAAATACAGTTTGATGCTTCCCCACCAAAGAAATATGGAAACCAGTTCATATCCCTTGATTCGAGAGAAGGCAGCTTTCAATGAACCCCTGAAGCCCGGTTTCTTTTTATAGAGGAAGCCATACAAGGATTTAAGTTGTGATACATCCTGAGAATACAGATAGCCCTGGTAATGGTTCTCACAACACAGGTAGTCTTCAAAACTCAATCCGTGCAGCTTTGCATCGATGGCATACCGGCCGCCCATCTTATCCAGTCGGACGGGACAGGTGTTCGGTTGGGATATGTAATCGATCTGCTGGAGAAAACTATGAACCTGCCAGTCCTGCAGGATGAATCTTAATTTCTTGTGCCAGTTCAGGCGGAATGTACAAAGCCATCCTTCTTTTACCCGCTTGCGGATACGGATGCCAGTGAATCGCATAAAGACGTATGTCTTTGCCTTGACCGGAGAAAACAGGGTAATGACCAGGAACACATACCGAAGCTGTTCCTGGTTGAGCTGCTGCCATGCCGTAGGGAACCGGAAATCGAGTATCCTACCCGAAAAAGTATGTGGAATCTTCCTTTTCATTTCGGTAAGTTTCAAAATGTTTGACCTTATAAGCTGCCGAATCCTTGTAGCTGACAAATACCTCCACCTTGGATTCCGCGTAGTTCTCGATGCGCTCCAGCATACTCTTTGCCGCCGACCAGTTCTTGGCGATGCAGAAACCGATGAACTTACACATGTAGTCGGCCATGGCGGACTCCTCTTTGGTGAAAGCGTTGTGCCGTGCCTGTTCCAGCATGTGTTCGAAAAACTCGGCCGATACGTGCTGCATAATCTTCTCTTCAGCCTGATACATCCTTGTCCGGAACTCAATCAGCTTGGAGCGATGAACGTCTGCCGAAGGAAAATCGGCATACAGTTTCAACTGTCTGGCCGTATAAATCAGGTTAGGAATATTCACACGGGCCAATGCGGTATCCGCCCAGTCGGTACCGACCAACATCTCCAGGCATCGGTCATAGGTATCTTCGTAAGCATTTACGACCTGCTGCAGCAGGTTCTTCACTCTGTCTGCGGAAGCCGGAGACAGATTTTGGTTAGAAACAACGCCAAACCCCGTTGGGGTAAGAACCAAATCCAGCTGAGGTATCTGTTCGGCATACGTGCGCAAGCAGATAAGTTTCATCACACAAACTTCCAGTCCCGGAACCTTGTCCATATTGTCGGCCGTATCACCAAGCAGTTCATTCCGCAACTGAAGCTCCACATCCTGAAGATGCGGTGAAATCATATCGAACACTTCAGATGTGGAGTTCGTGGCCGATGATACGATCTGTTCGAATTGTTCTTTAGTTATTATCATCTGTCTGTGAAATATGAGAGGTTTTTACTTTTGCATCCGTATTCTGGTCAAGGGTAGTGAGTAGCACCATGGGAACATCCGGATATACTTTCTCACTCCAGCCATTATATTCTATCACGATGTTGTGAGGGATATTCATCAGGTCATGGAAAGGTATCTCGAGAGCCTGCTTGAGCGTGAACAGTTCACGTTTATCCGAACCGGAGTTGTTACTCTGACTCTTGCCAGGCGTAGCGCCTACCAGATTCGGATGGATGTTGTCGCCGTAACAGGTGATATTGCTGGCTTCCTGGATATCTTCGCTCCAGTCGCCTCCCTCCTTCCCGGCCTCGATGACATTGATTCGTACCATCTTCACTTCCCGTCCATTCGGATCAATGTAATAACCGGTAATCCATACCTTCCCGGAGTTCTCGATACCGGAAACGAAGTTCTTGATATTCTCCTTTTCCTTTTTGATACGTTCCAGCTTCTTCAGCGGGTCCGTGATATGCTCTTCAGCACAGATGTTACTCCAGTAGTCCTTATGTACCTCGACCTGGTACTTTACGCTGGCATGGTTACGGAGCTTTGCCTTCTTGCCTTTTCCTATCAGCCGTTTGATGTCGTACCAGTCCCCCCGGAAAATGCTGGTGTAATACGGTATGGGATAGTATTGGAATCCAGGAGTCGGGAAACGTACCAGAATAGCGAATTTCCGCTCACCGGTTCTTACTCTGGTCTCGCCATCACGTCCGGGTTCCCGCCCCATCAACACCATAAGTTCCCCCATCGGGTCGCGCGGGTCGAGCAGGCGGATCACTTCATAATCACCTGCAGCCAGTGTCGTATTGCTCCGGTAGTTCGCATAGATCACATGGTTGATTTTGCCGTTCTTGGCTTTCTCGAAACGGCAGTAACAAGCCTCCTTATGTACAAGCCGGTTGATGCGTTCCCCATCCTTGGACAGGATGATTACCGACACACAGAAGAAGAAATACTTCATGTCGGTAGCCTGCTCGAGCTGAAAGGTCGGAAGACTATTCCGCAGCATCCATCTTCTGATTTCCGGATGCCTGGTCGGCTTCTCAGTATCCACGTCCATGTACTTCAGACCGGCACCGTAACAGGTGATGACATTAAACAGCTTATTCTGACTCATCACCTCATCCACTCCAATCATCTTGATAATCTCAAACGGCAACTGGTTGTCTGTCCCGAAATTGACATACGCCATGCCGTTCCGTCCAGGAACCGGTGTCGTCTGAATATCCGCGTCTTCATCAAATACCAGACTACTGTTCGTTACGGAAGCCATTTCTGTGGCCACGTTCGAAACCTCGATATTAAAAATCTCCCCTGGTATGAATGCGGCATCGTATTGTGAAGTTATCTTGTCCATAATCGTCGTTTATAGGTAAATCGTCATGTTGTTGATCTCGAAGAGCGTTATATCCCGGAAGCTGCGTATCAGTCCGGAGTTCGGGAGACGTACCCGATGTGTACCGCCCCGCCAATGGGAGCCTATACAGACAGCTCCCTTGTACTCCAGGATGTCCCCAGTACTGAGTTTCCAAAGCTTCAGGTTACAGGGCTGCCCGGACTCGAGCAGCCTTAATGCGTCTTTGATATGTATTACGTTCATAGGCTTTAATTGTATGTGTCATCGAATGAGTCATCGAAAATATCCGGCAACAACTCCATACGCTGCTGGCACCGGGATGCATGGATATAAGTCACCGTAAAGGAGAACAGCCCGTCATCGGCATCGTTCCGGCCCGTATCGCTTTCGATGATTGTGACCGGAATATCTCCGGAACTATCCATCAGGTAGACTTCGCAAGACCTTGCCACGTCATCGGCCAAAAGATACATCGATTGCGGGATGAATCCGGTACTGACCGTGTGCTTGCGCTGCTCGTCCACATGATAGGTCCGATACCGGCCGCTGAAATAGGAAGCGCTGCGGGTCAGTTCCGGTTCCACCGTTTCTCCCCCCACAAAATAGAATGTTTCGAGCACACCGAACGAGTTACGGAATTTCAGTCCCACTGTTTCGGGTTCCCCATGATCCACCCGGAAAGTCAATCTTCTGGCACCTGCCAGAACGGTATAACGCAAAAGCCGGTAGCCGGACTGGGTGAACCGGGAAGGAGACACATCTACGGACCGGATGCCGTAATCGGCCACGTTACCCAGGGAACGGGTGGAAGAAAGCAGCTGGTTCCGGTCATTGACAAAGACACATTCTACCGTTATCGGGATGGTGGTACCTCCGGAAGCCAGTTTACCGGTAGTCAGATACAGCGTTTCCGTGCGCTCAAACGAAGTCACCTTGTCACGTCCGGCCAAAGCTGTCAGGAAATAACCGTTTACAAAATCATCCGCCGAACAGGGGACAATGTGCCGGCATAACAGGACAATGAAGGATTTGTTGACCGCCGTTTCTCCGGAAGCGGACAGGGAATAGTTGAACTGCAGCAGCTGGGAGGAAAGTAGATAAGGTTCCATCAGCGAGAACAGGTCCAACACGTTGATTTCTTGGTTCGAATCCGGTGTATAGGTTTCCTGCAGGATGACAGAACTCCCCTTCTTCAAGGTGAACATCACCTGTTTATCCGCTCCGATGATGAAATTGTCCAACTGCGAAGACAGTACAAAATCCGGTATATCTTGTTTGACAGTAAGCATTTTCGTTGTTTTTCTCAAAGATATACGGATGCAGAAAGGGCTAAAAAGACAAAAGGCGCAACGCTATCCCAGCGCCACGCCCTCCTATAAAATGTAGAAAAAAATATCAATGTTCCATCAGGATCCATGCCGGCCGGTTGTCCGGTGACAACCCCACCTCATAGCCCAATTCATGCAGGTGTCTGGCGATGTCATTAATGCCCATCTCCACCATATCGGCCAGTTCATCCTGGATCTGCTGTGTCGTCTTGTATATCACCCGTTCATCGCTGGGCTTACCGGGCAGATAATGTTCCAGGTAGCGGATGAGTATCGTTTCGTCAAATTCAGCTTTCTTGTTCATCCGAAACCTCCTTTCTGTCATTCAATGCCAAAGATATCAGTTGATGAAGTTCTATCAGTTCTTCACGCATACAGTTCAGAATCTGGTCCTGATAAAAGAGAATAGAATAACATTCATTCAAGACTTTGCCATTCTCATAGACAACCGTCTTTTCAATCCGATAAACTGCATTATTTGCCATACCTCTCCGCTTTTTTAAGTTGACCAACAGACAGACCGAACCACAACGTAACGGCAACAGCCGCCAACGGATGGGCGAATACGGTACCGATTAAGAGTGTAAAAGAAGTCACCAGCTGCCAGAACAGCAGGGCACGGTAGTTAGTAACCTTTTCCTCGAGCAGGAAAGTAAAGAACCGGTTCTCTCTTTTGAGCCATAACGATATACGGCTTTCTTTTGCCTGGCGTACAGGCAATGCGATTTGATTTTTCATTTTTGTAACGCGATTAAAATGAAACAATATGTTGGCTAATTACGGGAAAGGAAACAAGAAAGGTTCCGCTTTCCCGTCGCGTTACACCTGATACAGGCAGTGGGCGCATTAACGCTCCACACGGGGGTCGGAACCATAAGTTTATATAGGCAAAGTTAAGAGCATAAAAAATGCCCGCAGCAATGTTTATTAGCGAGCCATCCTCGCCTGTATCAAATGTAACGCATTGCAAATGTATGTTTTTGTTTTGAATTGGCAAAAGAAAAAGCGGAAACTTTTTGGAGTTTCCGCTTTTTATATAAGTGTTATATTGACTATTCAGCATTGGGAAAAGCTGTGAAAGATATTTATTTGTTATCTTGTGGAGATAAAAAGAATTCTTTTTCGTGAGTACCTAAATCCTCTATAATAAGGAATTTGTAAGTCCAATTCTTAATATCCTCCCATTTTCCACCTAAATAAACCATTTGTATCTTATATACATAAGAAGATTTGACACCAAAAGAGTTTTTCGCGTCAAAATTTCGGGTAACAGTAAAAATAGAGTCATTTTCTACGGTTCCATTATATCCGCCATAAAATTCTACTTCATTAGGATGTGTAAGTCTATCTTTTATGTAATACTCAGACATAATCCCTGCACCTGTTAAAGAAACAGGTCTTTCGCTACAACTTGTTACAACGACAAGTAAAATAATTAAATAAAAAATTTTTCTCATGTATAGTTCTTTGTTATTTTTAAGGATTTAACGTAATAGATTTCTGTTCTTTCTCTTTTTTGCTTTTCTTCGTCCATGTCCAATAACGTTAAAATAAACTCTGCTGTTGCGGCTGCTTAGCAGAATCCTTATACTTCTTAATCATATCCAGCATCAACTCATCCCTATCAATAGAAGCCTGAATACGTTCATTCAACTCTTCCGTATTATCCTTTTCCTTCAGATCCTTCTGGTTCTGCCGAATTCTTCCACTAGCACGGTCTTTCAAATAATCCAGCAACAGGTTTTCAGTAGTGAACTTCAGTTTCCGATACGGCGTATTATTGCCATTAATGGCATCTTCCAACATTTGGAAGAACTCATTTTTCTCTCCATTCTTGAATTTGTCCATCAAATAATTGGAGACGATAACGACATCAATATCCTTATTAAAATCATTCATCCGTGCATATCCGCCAATATTTCCTAGCATTTGTATAAACACATCCTGTCTGCCGGATAAACCTGCAGAAATAAATATTTCACGTCCATAGTATTTAATATCATAACTATCCATAAAAATTTTGAACCATAAAGCATCATAAGTCAGGTTCACGTTTTCTTTTTTTGCTGCCATAATTTAATCATTGCTTAATTCGTTCATAATACTACATAATTCATTCTCGTAAATAAGTCGGATATCCTTTCCTTTTGCTTTAAGATCTTCAATTTTCTTGAGCTTTGAAGGTCCAGCACCCTCTCCGATGATGACAATATTAGTCTTGCCGGAAATCGTTGTATTTATGTCAGCTCCAAATGATTTTAGAATAGAACCGAGTTCATCACGGTCCGGATAAGCACAAAAAGTACCTGTAATCACCACCTTCTTCTGGAAGAATATCGTATCCTTATTTTCAACTTCATCGCTTGACAAAGGCATCAAGGTATCATGTTCATACTTGCGCGCCTCCTTATTAGCCATCACTTCCTTCAGGCTGTAGTGTACCTGATCCATTGAAACCCGTCCATTGTAACACAGATACAGTTTGGCACAAGCTTCAGCATCGGCCAAAGCATCATGGTGATTGGACAATATGATTCCATTTTCCTCACAAGAAGCCTTCAGACCTTTTCCATACAAATCCAAAGTATCAACATAATTTTCCAGATTCAACCCGGTCAGTCCATAATACCCCATGCAGTACCTGAAAACATTGATGTCTGTGGAACTGTTATGACAGACTATCGGAAGATCCTCAATGAGGGATTGTATCAAAGGGAACAGTTCTGCGAAAGTGGGGGCATCGGCTACCATCTCATCTGTCAGTCCGTGTACATGGGTATTACGTTCAGTCCGAGAGTCAGGTATGGGTTTGATAAGTGAATAGAGCTTCTGACTGATAACTCCGTTATGCACTCTTACCAACCCAATTGAACATGCACTGGTCAGCTCCGGTGTCATGGTTTCAAAATCTACTGCAACAAAATCCAGTGTTTCCATAGTATGCGTTAATTTTTGATATAAAGATTCAATAGTTCGTTAAAAATTAGCCCAGCCTAAGCGGCTCTGGCAGTAAATAAAA
>ENA-ORSF01000444-ORSF01000444.1-human-gut-metagenome-genome-assembly--contig:-NODE-444-length-11697-cov-6.13357_pt1 | contig 11697 bp, 10 predicted proteins | sample MGYA00242188_ERZ509155 | MGnify/ENA primary metagenome ERZ509155 (study PRJEB26280, sample SAMEA2338656) | human gut metagenome | biome: human gut; feature: human-associated habitat; material: faeces...
AAGTTTGTCAATGACGGACAACTTGCTATTTTTTGATTTTATTTCGAACTCACGTTAAATAGATACAGGACACACCAAGAAGGAAAATCTATGAGCCTTCAGAAACAATGGTAAAAAGACACATACATACCGGTTAAGGGGAATTACGGAACCTTTTACATCACAAACCTTTGAAGATAAATGGTTTGTGGTGATGGAAACAAAAAAGAACAGATGTCTTTTTAATACGCTATCTTATCCAATATCCCGTTCAAGTGTGCAATAGCCACTCCATAATTAGTCATGGGAATCTGTTGCTTACGGGCATTATCAATCCGGTTTAGTACATATTTGCGATTGAACATGCAGGCTCCGCAATGAATGATTAAGTGATAGGGTGTCAAATCCTCCGGAAAGTCTGTACCTGCAACGATATCTATTTGCAACTCTTCACCTATCTTTTTACGCAACATACGTGGAAGCTTTACTCTGCCTATGTCCTCGGTGGCAGGGGCATGAGTGCAGGCTTCTGCTATCAATACCCGTGATTGTGGGGTGAGGCGGTCTATGGCTGAGGCTCCTTCCATATAATAGAGTATATCCCCTTTATATCCTGCCATCAGAACGGAAAAAGAGGTGAGAAGGCTTTCTGCCGGTTTTTGCTCATAAACGGCATGAAAAACTTGGGAGTCGGTTATGATTAGTTTCGGAGGATAGGACAGAGCCTGCAAAGTGGCGGCTATTTTATCGGTTGTACAGCTCATTACCAGACATTTTTTGTCCAATAATTCGCGCATCGTCTGTACTTGTGGAAGAATAAGTCGGCCTTTGGGAGCCTGTATGTCTTGTGGCATGACTAAGAGCACTAAATCTCCTTCTTTAACCAGATCTCCGGTAATGGTCTGTTGTCCGAAATCTGCCGGTAACTTTTCTAGAATAGCTTGAAGTATTTTCTCTATGCCCGTCTGTTCTTTTGTGCTGATAATGAGAGGTTCTTGACCGCATTCTTTTTCTATACGGTCCCTCGTGGATGCTATGTCTTTTCGGATATCAGCTTTGTTCAGTATCAGGATAACCGGAATATTCCTTTTATTTAACTGCTCCATCCATTGTTTTTCATCCTCGCAATTGCCGTCTTCACAAAGAAGTAAGGCAATATCTGTCCGTTCGATGGCTTTCAACGTACGGGTTATGCGCATTTCTCCCAATTCCCCTTCATCATCAAATCCGGGAGTATCGATAAAGAGACAAGGACCGATATGTTGAATTTCCATCGCTTTGCTGACAGCATCTGTTGTTGTACCGGGAATATCCGATACAAGGGCGGTGTCTTGTCCGGTCAAGGCATTGATTAGAGAGGACTTGCCGCTATTGCGTTTTCCGAACAGGACGATATGTAGCCGGTTGGCAGCGGGAGTGTTGTTTAGACTCATATTTTATTGGGCTTGAATTAGGTTCATTATCTGTATTGAAAAGGTTGCTTGACGCATGAGCGGTTAGAATCTGAAATCTCGTTTCCCTTCTTCTATCTCTTTCAGATTACGAATTGCTATTTCTTTTATTTTCGGATTGGGAATATGTTCCAACTCTTTTTTTATCAGTTGGATTCCTTTGGCTCGTGTATCCGGTGCCGCATAATCTTCCAGATACTCTTTTAGTGTCATCAATGCATTGGGAGCGCAGCAGTTGGCGATTTGTCCCGATTTGACTAATGACATAAAACGGTCGCCTGTACGCCCTGCCCGATAACATGCTGTACAGAAACTGGGGATATGCCCCAAGTCGAGCAGCCAGTTCACTACCTCGTCCAAGGTACGGGTGTCACTGATGTCGAATTGTGCTGAGTTTTCTTCCGGTGTTTCCGGAATGGCATAACCGCCTACGCTGGTCCGGGAGCCTCCGCTGATTTGTGAGATTCCCAGGTTTAAGACTTTGCGTCGGGTTGCAGCCGATTCCCTTGTAGAGATAATCATACCTGTATAAGGAACAGCGATACGGATTACCGCCACAATTTTACAAAATATATCATCTGAAATGGCATCCGGGAAATCTTGCGTGGAGATATCATCTGCCGGACAGATGCGAGGAACACTGATGGTATGTGGTCCCACTCCGAAGGTAGCTTCCAGATGTTCGGCATGCATCAATAATCCTGTAAAGTCATAGCGGTAGGTATTCAGCCCGAATAAAACACCTAGTCCTACATCGTCAATTCCCGCTTCCATGGCACGGTCCATCGCTTCGGTATGATAAGCATATTTGCTTTTCGGACCGGTGGGATGCAGGGATTCGTAATTTTCTTTATGATAAGTTTCCTGGAACAGGATATAAGTGCCGATACCTGCGTCTTTCAGCTTGCGGTAGTTTTCCACGGTAGTGGCGGCAATGTTGACATTGACCCGGCGGATAGCCCCATTTTTATGTTTGATGCTATAAATGGTTTGGATAGATTCCAGTATGTACTCAATAGGATTCCGCAACGGATCTTCTCCTGCTTCCAGTGCCAGGCGTTTGTGTCCCATGTCTTGCAAGGCAATTACCTCCTTACGTATCTCTTCTTGTGTCAGCTTTTTGCGTGCTATGGTCTTGTTCTTCAAATGATAAGGGCAGTAGACGCATCCGTTCACACAATAATTGGAAAGATATAGAGGGGCGAACATTACAATACGGTTGCCGTAAAACTTATGTTTGATTTCCTGTGCCAGCCGGAAAATGCGTTCTGTTAGATCCGGTTGGTCGCATTCCAGCAGTAATGCTGCCTCACGATGGGACAGTCCTTTGAATTGAGCAGCTTTGTCAATCAGTTGCTCTATCAGGGCACGATTGCTTTTGTTGTTGTGAGCATACTCCAAGGTATCCAGTATCTCTTGATGGTCTATGAATTCTTCTGCTATTTTAGAATCTGCTTTATACATGTTTGTTAGGGGTTAGTGATAGTCACCTCTATCTGTCGATATCCGGTAACCGATTGTTTCCAGTTGTTGTGCCAAAGCTCGTAAACCTTCGGCTGCTTCGGCACCGAAAGCGGCTTTGTTATCATACAAGGTGTATTTTTCTCTTTGCTCCCTGGGGGAGAGATTGGGCATCACTACATTAGCTCCTGCCAATATTCCTTTTTCCCGTCCGTCCGGTGACAAGGTGGCAAGGGCGGTGGTCGATGGAATCAGGGCGGACGGGTGCATTAACCGGAAAAGGGATAACAGCTTGAGGGTCATTCCTACACTTCCGGCCGGCTCTGTTCCGAATGGTGTGTCATGATGGGGGATAAATGGACCGATACCGATCATTTGGGGCTGGAATTGCTCTATGAATAACAGATCTTCCACCAGATGTGTCAGGGTTTGTCCCGGAGTGCCTACCATGATTCCTGTTCCGGTTTGATATCCAATTTCTTTTAGCCATTGCAGGCATTGGAGCCGATGCTTTAGTGACATCTCCTCAGGATGTAATTTCCTATAGTGTTCTTCATTGTGTGTTTCGTGTCGGAGCAGATAACGGTTGGCTCCGGCACGGAAGAAACGTTCGTATGCTTCCCGTGATTTCTCTCCTAATGAAAGGGTGATGGCACAATCGGGGAATTCACAGTGGATGGCGGCAACGGTTTTTTCTATCCATTCATCTGTTAAGGCAGGGTCTTCACCGCCTTGCATCACGAAGGTGCGGAATCCGAGTGCATATCCTTCACGGCAACATTCCAAAATGGTTTCACGCTTTAATGCGTAACGGGTAATGGCGGTATTTCCTTTCCTTATTCCGCAATAATGACAGTTGTTACGACATCGGTTGCTCACCTCGATAAGTCCGCGGATAAATATCCCATTCCCGAAATGTGCCAAAGTGACTTCCCTGGCCTGTTGCTGTAAATACAGTAAAGTGCCGGTATCCTGACAGGAGAGGAGGTTGGCATATTCCTCACCTGTCAGGCTATGGTAGTGACGTAATTTGTCAATCAGTCGCTTCATGCATACCTTTAATATGTTTTTTTCTGTTTTGCCAGTTCCTGTACCAATTGGCGTTTTCCATTGTTGCTGCCGCTGTGCGTACTGGGTCCTGTAATACAACCACCCTCGCAGGCCATCACTTCGATGAATTGTCCGGGAGCTTTGCCCGATTTAGCGTAGGCGCGTAATGTTCCGATATTCTTCTTGTTTAAATCAGATACCTGTATGGCATTGATTTTGTCCGCTTCCATTTTCAGGAATGCCTTTACGGCTCCCATCACGCCGCCGGCTTGTGCGAATCCATGCGCTTCGCGAACGGAAGAGAATTCCATAGCGTATGGCTGTACAATCTCCAGGTTAATCTCGAAAGCATCGAAAATAGAGGAAATCTCTTCGAATGTCATCACAAAATCCACAGCCTCGTCACGTTGAGCTTCTTTACGTTTGGCTACACATGGTCCAACAAATACGATTTTTGCATCAGGATACTTCTCTTTGGCTATACGTGCGGCATAATACATAGGCGAGCCTGTGCCGGAAACGTATTTTTTCATATCGGGGATGTATTTGTTCACCAGCTCGATATAGGACGGGCAGCATGAGGTAGTCATGAATTTCTGTCCTTCTTCCAGTTTTTCTATCAGTTCATGCGCTTCATGTTCTACGGTGGACATGGCTCCTTGTGCTACTTCAATTATATCGGTGAAACCGATTTGTCTGAATGCACCATATACTTGTTCGATAGTTGTGCTGAATTGTCCCAAAATAGATGGCGCGACAATGGCTACCACTTGTTCTCCTTTACGGATGCGTTGCAACACATCGAATGTCTGGGATATTTCAAAAATGGCCCCGAAAGGACAGGCATTCATGCATTTACCGCAATAAATACATTTATTCTCATCAATATGCTCTATACCGTGTTCATCTTTGCTGATCGCTTTGACAGGACAAGATTCCTCGCAGGGAACGGGAATATAGACGATTGCGTGATAAGGGCAGCTTTTGTGGCAGATGCCGCAACTGATGCAGGTATCATGGTCGATCCATGCCTTGCCGGTGTCGGCATGTACATGTACGGCTCCTTTGGGACAATTGTACTGGCAACTGCGGGCGGTACATCCCCGGCATAAGTCGGTGATTTCATAATTGATCTGTACGCAGGCCGAGCATGCTTCGTCTATAACACACATAATGTTGTCTTTGGGCTTTCCATTGTTTGCACGTTCTATAGCACGTGCGGCATATTCGGATAGTGGAGTGAGCTCATCGGTTTCATCATCCATATCCAACCCCAGTAGAGGAAGGGATTTGTATTTCCATACAGCGCGTTCTTTGTGTACGCAGCAACGCCCTGCATGTTTTGAACGTCGGGGGCTGAGTTCTAATGGCAGACGGTCTATTTTGTCTGTTGTCAGTTCTCCGTTTTTCCACAATTTTACAAGTTCTGTCAGCAATCTGTGGCGGACAATCATAATGTTGTTCGTAAATGCCATATAGTTAAAGGGGTTAATTATTAGGTTTTGCAAAGATAGTGATAGTTTGTGTCCTATGGAAATATAAAAAAAAGAAAAATCACATTTTTCTCTTTTTATATTCAGATTCGTTCTGTCGCTGTGGAATGTAGCCGACTGGTTTATATATGAATCTTTGTAGGTAAAAATAATAAATTTCGTAAAAGCAACTGATAATGGCAGGGGAAGAGGAAACCATTTTAGTGAAAGATATGTTATAGCTGTGCCAATTTGGCAGAATAAAACTGTCAATTTCTCCTTTTTCATGTTTGGCACGTTTTTCGCAAGATGTTTTGCGTCACTGCTTAAAGATGACGGATAATTGATATAATTAAAAGTATAACATATAAAAATTAAGAACTATGAACATTAAACCATTAGCAGACAGAGTATTGATTCTTCCTGCTCCTGCAGAAGAAAAAACAATCGGTGGTATTATTATTCCTGATACAGCAAAGGAAAAACCATTGCAAGGTGAAGTTGTCGCAATAGGTAACGGAACAAAAGATGAGGAGATGGTGTTGCATGTAGGTGATCAGGTATTGTATGGCAAATACTCGGGCACTGAACTGGAACATGACGGTAAGAAATACCTTATCATGCGTCAGAGCGATGTTCTCGCTGTTTTGGGATAATTAAATAGTACATTGTAAATCATTAAATTGTAAATAGAATTATGGCTAAAGATATTAAATTCAACATTGATGCCCGTGACGAATTGAAGAAGGGTGTAGACGAATTGGCTAACGCAGTGAAAGTAACCCTGGGTCCGAAAGGTCGTAATGTGATTATCGAAAAGAAATTCGGTGCTCCTCATATCACTAAGGATGGCGTGACTGTAGCTAAAGAAGTGGAATTGGCTGATGCATTTCAGAATACCGGTGCACAGTTGGTGAAATCTGTTGCTTCAAAGACAGGTGACGATGCAGGTGACGGTACTACTACTGCTACTGTGCTGGCTCAATCAATCGTAGGGGTAGGTTTGAAGAATGTTACTGCCGGAGCAAATCCGATGGATTTGAAACGTGGTATCGATAAAGCTGTTGCCAAAGTGGTTGAATCTATCAAGTCTCAGGCCGAAATGGTAGGTGACAACTATGACAAGATTGAACAAGTGGCTGCTGTTTCTGCCAATAACGATCCTACTATCGGTAAGTTGATTGCAGACGCTATGCGTAAAGTTTCTAAAGATGGTGTGATTACTATCGAAGAAGCTAAAGGAACGGATACTACCATCGGTGTGGTAGAAGGTATGCAGTTCGACCGTGGTTACTTGTCTGCTTACTTTGTAACTGATACAGAAAAGATGGAATGTGTGATGGAACATCCGTACATCCTGATTTATGATAAGAAGATTTCTAACTTGAAGGATTTCTTGCCTATCCTGGAACCGGCTGTACAGAGCGGACGTCCTTTGTTGGTTATTGCAGAAGATGTAGACAGCGAAGCATTGACTACGTTGGTTGTAAACCGTCTGCGTTCTCAGTTGAAGATTTGTGCTGTGAAAGCTCCGGGCTTCGGCGACCGTCGTAAGGCGATGTTGGAAGATATTGCCGTATTGACAGGTGGTATCGTTATCAGCGAGGAAAAAGGTTTGAAGTTGGAACAAGCTACTCTTGAAATGTTGGGTACTTGCGATAAGGTAACTGTTTCTAAAGATAATACTACTATCGTAAACGGTGCCGGCGCAAAAGAAAACATTCAGGAACGTATCAATCAGATTAAAGCTGAAATAAAGAATACTACTTCAGATTATGATAAGGAAAAGTTGCAGGAACGTTTGGCTAAGTTGTCAGGTGGTGTAGCTGTTCTTTATGTAGGTGCCGCTTCTGAAGTTGAAATGAAGGAAAAGAAAGACCGTGTGGATGATGCATTGTGCGCTACTCGTGCAGCTATCGAAGAAGGTATCGTTCCGGGCGGTGGCGTAGCTTACATCCGTGCTTCTGAAGCATTGGAAGGCCTGAAGGGCGATAATGAAGACGAAACAACCGGTATCGAAATTATCAAGCGTGCTATCGAGGAACCGCTTCGTCAGATTGTTGCCAATGCAGGTAAGGAAGGTGCAGTAGTAGTACAGAAAGTACGCGAAGGTAAAGGTGACTTCGGTTACAATGCCCGTACTGATGTTTACGAAAACTTGCACGCTGCCGGTGTGGTAGATCCTGCTAAGGTAACTCGTGTAGCTTTGGAAAATGCCGCTTCTATTGCAGGTATGTTCCTGACTACAGAATGTGTAATTGTGGAAAAGAAAGAAGATAAACCAGAAATGCCGATGGGTGCTCCCGGAATGGGTGGCATGGGCGGCATGATGTAATCTTTGCCCCATAAATGATTAACGGACTCCCTGTTGGCGAAATGTTGACAGGGAGTTTTTTATAGACCATAGTGGATTATCTTCTCAAGTTTTATTTACTCTCTAAATTTCGGCTCATCCGAGAAATTATGTTATGTGAGGAGACTGTGGATCACTCTTAAAAGATTAGTGGGGTTTATTTCAAATTGAACTGTCCTATAAAAAAGGAAGTGTTTCTGAACGTTCAGAAACACTTCCTTTTTTAGTGAGCCTCTTGTCGGATTCGAACCAACGACCCCGAGATTACAAATCACGTGCTCTGGCCAACTGAGCTAAAGAGGCATTGCTTTTTGTTTAGCGGGTGCAAAGGTAAGAATATCTTTTAAAAGAACAAATTTTTTCATAGGAAAAAATAGTTGGAAATTACCAAATGGTAATTTTTACTCCGAAATAACGCTCTATCTTTGCATCCGCTAAACAAAAAAGTGAAGTTTATGAAGGATAGTATTGATTTTGGTAGTATGGAAATTCCGAAATTATTTCGGAAATTGCTGATACCTACTGTGCTGGGGATGGTATTTTCGGCTGTGTTTGTGATAACAGATGGTATTTTTGTAGGTCAAGGGATAGGTAGTGACGCATTGGCGGCAGTGAATATTACTGCTCCTTTGTTTTTGATAAGTACGGGTATCGGACTGATGTTTGGTGTTGGCGCATCGGTGGTGGCATCTATTCATTTATCTCAGGGAAAGTTGAAAACTGCTCGTATCAATGTGACGCAGGCTGTTGTGGTTTCTTCTTTGTTTTTGGCTGTGCTGTGGGGAGTGGTATGTTTGTTTGCTCCACAAGTAGCCGTGTGGTTGGGAAGTTCGGAACGTCTGTTGCCTTTGGCGGTGGAATATATGTATTGGTTCTTGCCTTTTCTGGTATTTAGTGCTTTGCTAAGTTCAGGGATGTTCTTTGTCCGTTTGGATGGTTCTCCTAATTATGCCATGTTGTGTAATGCTATTCCGGCAGTGGTGAATATCCTATTGGATTATGTGTTCATTTTTATTCTCAAATGGGGAATGATGGGTGCGGCGCTGGCTACCAGTCTGGGGTATATTTTGGGGGCCGGAATGATTGTAGTCTATTTAAGTCGCAGAAGAAATGTGATTCATTTTTGCCGGGTGAAACTTAGCAAGAAGAGTATGCGGCTCACTTGGCGCAATGTGAAATATATGTGCCACTTAGGAGTTTCCACCTTTTTGTGCGAGGCAGCCATAGCCTGTATGATGTTTGCAGGCAATTATGTGTTCATCCATTATTTAGGCGAAGATGGAGTGGCTGCTTTCAGTATTGCCTGTTATTTCTTTCCCATTATATTTATGGTATATAATGCCATAGGACAATCGGCTCAACCCATTTTAAGCTATAACTTTGGAGCGGGTGATACCATGCGGGTACGTTCCGCTTTCCGTCTGGCACTGGGAACGGCCGTGACCTGCGGACTTGTGTTTTTTGCGTTAACAGCTTTGTTCAATCATCAGATTGTGGCTATGTTTATTGATCGTTCCTATCCGGCATACGATATTGCTGTGGCGGGACTGCCTTTGTTTGCGTCTGGTTTTATTTTTTTTGCTGTAAACATTGTTTCCATTGGCTATTTTCAAAGTGTAGAGCGGGCACGTCCGGCTATGATGGTTACAGTTTTGCGTGGGTTTGTTTTTATGGTACTTTGTTTATTGGGCTTGCCGTTGCTATTGAAGGTGCCAGGGATATGGCTGGCGGTTCCTTTGGCGGAAATACTTACTTTTTTAGTAATAATGGTAATTTATTATCGTAAACATCAATGGGTTCGCAGATGATTTTTTACTTTTGTAGTAATTAATCGGGTGGATATATGGATGCATTCATACAGAAGTTTTGTGAAAAATATAGTTTGCCGATAGCTTTGAGCTTGCAGTTGTTGGATAATATGGAGAAGTTCACTTTTCATAAAGGGGATTTTCTTGTACAGGAAGGTGGGCGGAACTCAAACTTCTATATTGTAAGTAAAGGAATCTGGCGGGGGCATTACCTTAATGACGGGGTAGATGTTTCCGTCTGGTTTGCTTCTGAAGGAGAGGCCATCTTCTCGTCATGGGGATATGTGGAAAATACAGTTTCGTTGGTTTCCATCGAAGCGATGTGTGACAGTGAACTTTATGGTATTTCGAAGGCAAAACTCGAAGTATTATATGCCGGATCTGTTGAACTGGCTAATTTTGGAAGACGACTGTTCGAGCAGCAGTTTTTAGGGCTTGAAAGTTGGATGATAACGGGAGGAAGCCCCCGGGCCAAGGAGCGTTATCTTACTTTGTTGGAAGAGAATCCGGAACTGTTGCAGTATGTACCTCTGAAGCATATCGCTTCTTATTTATGGATTACCCCACAGTCGTTAAGCCGTATCCGTGCCGAACTGGGGAGAAGGAAAAAAGACCAATGACAATTTTAGCATTTACGGGGTTGGTTCTTTCGTATGGAAACGCATTGTTCTCTTTGCTTTTTCTTGTATGGTTCATCTTTGCCTTGATGGATGGTAGAAAAGTTGGCATCCGATAAATATTTATCTTAAAAGTGTCATCGTATTTTATTTTTGTGTAAGTTTGTAGTGAATCCTAAAAAAACTTATGGCAATGATAGATGATATTTTAGAGTTCAACAAGAAATTTGTTGAGAGCAAGGGATATGAGAAATATATTACCAATAAACAAACAGGCATATTAAAGATGAAAATAAAATCCAAATAAATACAACTAAATATGCTTTATATCAGTTCTTTATAGGGTAGTTATTTCTTTCAGTTGTTTTCACTATTTTCTGTTAATTGGTTCTTTTTGGGTACATTTTTGTTTCTTGTTTGTTTCTTGATTTCAGTTTTAATTCGTACATTTGCATACGAAAAATAACGAATGAAAGAATACGATTATGCCACGAATAAAGAAGCCTAAAAAAGTAAAAGAACCAATCCGTCTTCGGATGAAGGATTTGTCCGATGGCAGCAAAAGTCTGTATCTGGATATATACCGCAACGGCAAACGGACATACGAGTACCTGAAGCTGTATCTTATTCCGGGAACGGACAGCAATACCCGTCGGCAAAATGAAATAACAATGGCTGCCGCAAATGCCATCAAGTCGAAACGTATTATCGAGCTGACCAGTGGTGAAGCCGGTATCGTGAACCATACGGATAAGATTTATCTGCTGGACTGGATGCAAACCTATCTGGAGTACCAAGAGAAACGCGACAAGAAGGGCATCGGTCAAATCAAAGCCGTTACCCATATCCTGAAAGAATATGCAGGGGAAAGATTTATATTGGATCGGGTTGACCTCGCTTTTTGCCAAGGCTATATCGACTACATGCTGACAACCTTCCGCCCTAAAGGAAAGCCGATAGCAGCTTCTACACGCAACACCTATTATCAGATATTCAATGGCGCCCTGAATGCTGCCGTTCGGGCTAAACGGTTGTTGAGAAATCCGTTTAACGAGATGGAAAAGTCGGAGAAGCCCAAAATGCCGGAAAGCGTGCGGTCCTATATGACCATCGAAGAGGTACGGGCATTGATTGCCACTCCGATGCAGGAAGGGAGGGTAAAAAATGCCTATCTGTTCTCCTGCTTCTGCGGACTGCGTATCAGCGATATTGTCGGCCTGAAATGGAAGAATGTCTTTGTCGATAACGGCCAATACCGTCTGGCGGTAGCTATGCAGAAGACCAAAGAACCGATTTACCTGCCACTCTCCAACGAGGCGTTGAAATGGATGCCGGAGCGTGAGGACAAGGCTGCAGACGATCCTGTGTTCAACCTGCCTTCAAATATCAATCAGTATCTCAGACCGTGGGCCGAAGCGGCCGGAATCACCAAGCGTTTTACTTTTCACACCGCAAGACACAATAAAAATTGTATCTTTCAAGCTATGAGATAATTAACAGAGAAAC
>ENA-ORSF01000445-ORSF01000445.1-human-gut-metagenome-genome-assembly--contig:-NODE-445-length-11645-cov-2.97075_pt1 | contig 11645 bp, 8 predicted proteins | sample MGYA00242188_ERZ509155 | MGnify/ENA primary metagenome ERZ509155 (study PRJEB26280, sample SAMEA2338656) | human gut metagenome | biome: human gut; feature: human-associated habitat; material: faeces...
CCGCAGAGGCGAAACCCCTGCTGCAAACAAAATCCAATACAATAGGAAACAATCCTTCCAGCAGGGAGGACAGCCCCCCGGCGGTGACGGCCTTACTTCACCGCCGCCGCTTCCACATGCACAACCATCTTCGCGGAGATGTCCTTGTACAGGCGCACCTCAATCTCCACATCGCCGACGGCGCGGATGTTCTCGCACTTGATGTCGCGCTTGTCCACCGCAACGCCGTGCTGCGCCTTCAGCTGCTCGGCAACTTCCGCGCTCGTAATCGAGCCGTACAGCCGCCCCTGTGCGCCGCACTTCACCGACATGCTGATGACCTTGCCGCGCAGGGCGTCCGCCTGTGCCGTCGCGTCGGCGCGGCGCTGGGCTTCGCGTTCGGCTTCCGCCTTGCGCATCTTCTCAACGCCCTTCATCGCGCCAGGAGTCGCTTCCACCGCCAGCTTCTTGGGGAACAGAAAGTTGCGCGCGTAGCCATCCGCCGCATTCACAATCTGATCCTTCTTGCCGACACCCTTCACATCTTCCAGCAAAATAACCTTCATAATCTGTATCCTCCTTAAATCTTAAAAATCAGGAAAATCATCGTCTTTTCGATGGCGGTCGTCGCGCAGTCCGCGCGGGTCGCGGATTTGGTCGACGCAGCCCGCGAACATCGGCAGAATCGGCACGAACAGCACCATCAGGATGCTTAGGAACCAGCGGCGGCCGCGCGTTGCACCCGCGCGTATCATGGCGAAATTCTGCGCCGAAACGCCCTGCACCGCAAAGCTCCAGAACGCCACACTGCCCAGCAGCGAAGCCGCCAGCGCAACTGTCGCGTTCGTTGTAAACAGCTGCGCCGCACTCAGAAGCAGCAGCACCGCCATGCTGATGCCCAGCGGGGTGGGCATGAACCAGCGGTCGGCGGACGGCATGTCCTCCGCGTCGGGAAATTTGCGCCAGCACAGCAGCATCCCCAGCGAAAACGCCATGATTCCTTTGACCAGCAGGTCAGGCATGATGGATGGCAGCGTTCTCTCAATCGTTGCGCGCAGACTCCATTCCAGCTGCTGCAGTACATCCTCGGAAAGCCACGGCAGCACGTTTCCGCCCGTCAGCGCCGCGAGACTTTCCAGCGCCGCCGTGCGTTTTGCATCCAGCGCCGCCAGCCCGGACACATACGCGGAATACAGCACCTGCGGGCGCGTCCGCGCGTTCATCATGACACGCAGAATGTCATAGGACAAGCCCTCATACAGGTCGCCGTACGCCTGATAGCGCTGAAGGAGCATTATCAGCAGCGCGACGACGGCGACAAAGCAAATCACCGCCCAATACATTGCCATGCGCGATTTGCGGAACGCGCCGGGCGGCAGGAACAGCATCAGCGCGCCGCCGAAGAGCCAGACGCAGGCGGACGGAATGAGCAGCTTCGGCAGGAGGAGCAGCAGAGAGGAAAATGCGCCGATGACGAGCAGCGGGATGCTGATGCAGAGCAATGTCTGGCAGATTGGCGCGTTGCGGGTCGGCAGGGGCAGTTCCCCCGTGAGGGAAAGCAGCGAAAAGGGCATGAACAGCAGCAGAAGCACCGCCAGCGGCACGCTGCGCAGGCTAAATGTCAAAGCGAATACGATACAAGCGCCCATCATGTACCAATCGGGCCTGCCGACTTTGGCTTTGCCGTACATGCTGTCCTCACCTCCTTGTGTAGGCTCATCCATCTTCCTATTGTACAGCACAATCGCCAAAAAAGCAAGCCGGGGAGGCGCGGATGCACGAAAAAAGGAAGCGCCCGTCGCAGTCGCTTCCTTTATATATGCTGATTTTTTATTTGCCGCGCACAAGCGACTTGCGCTTTGCCAGCTCAGCCACCAGCGCTGCCGGCAGCAAATCCCGATGCGGCTCTTCCTGCGGCACAGCCCCGCGATAGACCGCCAACCTCCGCTGCGTCACCGTGTCCCAGCTGTGCAAATGGCAGATGTAATCCGGCGCTTCCGCCTTGTACTTTGCCACCTTCGCCGGATTCGCCAGCAAATCCGCCAGCTTTGCGCGTAAATCGTCGATATCGCCGCGGCGGAAGGTCACGCCGTGCTCCTGAACGACGGAGGCGCACTCGTCGATGTCGCTTGTCAGCACGCAGCAGCCGTAGCTCATCGCCTCCATCAGCGAAAGGGGCATCCCCTCGACGTCGCTGGGCAGGACGTAGGTGTAAGCGTTGCTGTACAATTCCGCCAGCAGCTGCCCCTGCACAAAGCCGAGGAATATCACGCGGTCGTCGTCCTTTGCCATTTCGCGCAGCTCATCGAAATATTCCTGCGAGTCGGACGCGCCGCCCGCAATGACCAGCTTCTTGTCCGTCGGCAGATGCTTGTACGCCTCAATCAGGTAGTGTTCGCCCTTTTCCGGCACGATGCGCCCCAGATAGAGGATGTAGTTGTCCTTTTCCAGCCCGTACTGGCGAATCAGCTCCGGCGCGCACGGCTGGTAGCTCGGCACGCCGTTGGGAATCAACAGCGTCTCGCGCCCATAGGTGTCCGCAAAATACTGCTGCATGCCGTGGCTCAGCACAATCAGCTCATCCGCGTGGCGCACCGCCATCTTTTCGCCCAGCCTGATGCACTTGGACGCAATGCCGTTTTGCCATTTCGCGCGCGTCCAGTCCAGCCCGTGTACCGTCACGATGACGCGCTTGCCCATCAGCTTCGGCAGCCAGCAGAACAGCGCCGGCCCTTCCGCGTGCACATGCACCACGTCATAATTGCCCACCGCCGCGCACAGGCAGCCGAAGAAACTTGCGGAAACCGCCGCCAGCCCCTTCTTCTGGATGGTCGGTACATACTTCAGGCTGATGCCGTTGAAATTTTCGGGCTGCGGCTGCTGCTTGTCGGTTCGGTTATAGCACGTCACGGAATGCCCCTGCGCCACCATGCGCTTGGCCAGTTCCCCCACCACAACCTCGATGCCGCCATCATGGGACGGTACGCGCTTCTGTCCGACCATGGCAATTTTCATGTACTTCCGAGCCATCCCTTGCAGCCTCCTTTGTTGCTTGAAATTTCCCATTATGAGGGGGAGGGGAACCCCATCAGCAGCCCCGATGCGCTTAGATGTACGTTTCGGTGTCATCTGATGCACTAATCATACCACACACATGGGTTAATTGAAACGAAGTTACATCGGTTTTCCGAAATTCTTTCGATACTCCGCGTATTCCGAAAGTTTTTAGGAAAGACGGCGGCGATTTTTCACAAAATGCCCTGTCTATTCGCGTCTGTTTTTAGCCGAAAACGATATACTTGCGGTTCAAAAAAACAGCGTTATTTTATGTGTAAGAAGACCGTGTAACAACGAAGAAAAACTGGTTACATAGTGCAATGGCATGACGCGCGAACGAAACCTGCCAATTTATCCGCTAAATTGCCATATTTATGCTGGTCACCCTTGACATGTTGATTTTTGTCAGGTATAATTTACATATGAACAGCATCGGTGCAGCGCCTCTGGTGGATGCTGTCCGCAGCAATGGGTGTAGCCGGACGAATAGGGGAGGAGAGAAACCATGAAAACGAGTTGGCTCAATGGAAGCAAACGAATCCTGTCAGCACTGCTGATTGCGGCGGCGCTGATGTTTGGCTGGACGCCGCTGGGGGAAGGGAAGGCACTGGCGGCGACGGATAAGGGGAAACAGTTCGCACAGGCGGCGATGCTGTTCCAAAAGGATGAATTAGCATTTGGACAGGAGATTTACGGGAAGAATTACACGGTTTTCTCCAACACTGGTCCGTGGTGTGCGGTGTTTGTGTCCGTCATCGCGAATCGGTGTGACATTCCAACGAGCGTTATTCCCAATGGGGCTAACGTTGGCACATTTTGCCCTGAAGCGGGTGAGAAGAATGCCGACCGTTTCCACCCGATTATCAATCCAAGTCAATATACATATGATCCACCTAAGGGCAAAAAAAACTCGTTACCGAATTACCAGCAGCAGTATGATAACGATGCAAAGAACGGTGGCTATGTGCCGCAAGTAGGTGACATTGCAGTATGGTGTCAATACTGGGATAGTTCGACGTCGAAGGAAATTAAAAGTATTGGTAATCATGTGGGCATTGTGACGAACTATGATGCAAAGAAAAAAAGAGCCACTGTTGTGAGCGGCAGCTGGAGTGAGAGTGTTCGAAAAACTGATTTTACATCATACTATGGCACCCAATGGGAGGAGACTGCAGACAATAGACGATTTTACAATGCCATTTTTGGCTATTACCATCCAGACTGGAGCAAGGTTGGTACGATGCGCGATCCGGTTGCGGTCACGGGAATTTCGCTTTCGTCGAACGAATTTGGGTATCTCAACGATAGCGTGATTACCATCGGCGTGGGTGATACGCTCCAACCGGAAGTCAGTGTCACGCCTTCCAATGCATTCTGGAATCCGCAGGATGGTATCTATAGCTATTACAACTTTCGTTTCCAAATTGCGCCCGGCTATACATGTCTGTACTGGAAGAGCAGCAACACCAAGGTGGTGACGGTCGATCGTTTCAGGGGGACGCTGACGAGCGTCGGGGAAGGCACGGCAACCATCACGGCGTATGCGTATGCGGACGACAAACGTACACGCGCGGACGCAGTACAGACGAGCTTTACTGTCAATGTTGATAGTAATGTGCCTATTGCGCGCGAATGGTATCCCTACGAAACGCAGAAGAACATCGAACTGCGCACAACCCCGACGTACAGCAGCAACAACCTCTATGGAACGATTTTTGCAGGGACGGAATTGCAGATTGACCTGCTGCATGTGACCAAGGCAGTCGTGAACAGCAAGACGTACTGGTATGCGCCGGTGCAGGTGAACGATGATGAGGTAGTCTACTGCGACATCAGCGACCAGTCGGTGATTCGCCCGATGCGTGTGCCGAGCGGAAACGACTGGTGGAACTACAAGACGGTTTGGAAAAATGGCGTGAACATCCGCTCTTTCGCCAATTCGTATCTGACGACCAATATTGTGGCGAATTTGTCTCCCAGCGAAACGGTGGAGCTTGACCTCAACCACACTGTAACCGAGCCGAAATATGGCGATACATGGGCGTTTGCGCGCTACAAGCAGTCCGACGGCTCGTACGTCTACGGCTGGTGCATTGAGAGCGACAGCAACTATACGCAGAAACAGGATAAAATCGGAAATGCTGCCCACTATTCCGACTACATCATTGACGACACTTGGGCAATCGTTGTGTATGCTGCGCCGTATTATGAGAATAAAATCGACGAGCTTACAAGTGCCGACGGCATATTCCAGATAGATGTTGCCAACATGGTGTTTTACGATGCTTCGGGCGTTAACAGCTATTGGGCGCCTTGCCGATATACAAAGAATGGAAAGACAATAGAAGGATATATCGAGGTGCTTGCGGGCCCGCCTACTCCCTGCGGCATTGACCGCGAAGGCGACTGGGAACGCTACGAAGTGACGAATGCATCCGGGGCAAAGTCAATTCGCTATCCTGCCACGTTTGAATTGTTAGAACTTAGCAGCTACGACCAGGGCGAAATCATCTGGCTTGACAGAAACGAACGCGTCACCATTACTGAAAATGGCAAGCAGTACACCTTCATGCGCGGGCATGGGGATGATTTCGTTGCGGGCTGGTTTGATGTGACGAATGTCAACGAGCCGCTGACGCAGGGTGACGACAGCATTGAGGAAGTCGTCTCTGTGCGCAGCGGAGACAGCGTCTACACGTTCTGCCGCGGCAATGTCTCGTGGGCGCAGGCGGCGCAGTACGCGGCGTCTATGGGCGGACACCTCGTCGTGATTGACAATGCGCAGGAAGATGCCATGCTGTATTCGACCATCATGAGCGCATACGGCGGCACGGCGTGGACGGGCGGCCATGCGAACAGCGCAGGCAATGGCTGGACGTGGCTGAATAACAACACGATGAGCTATCAGAATTGGGGTTCGTCGAGCGCGAGGCCGACCAGCAGCCATACCGCACTGGCAATCAAGGGCGATTATGAGGGATGGTTCACCTACCGCGACTGCGCGAACACATACGTTGACAGCTTCATCGTCGAGGTGGAGGAAACGCCGCGCGCGTGGTTCACCTACCGCACGAAGGCGAAGCTCAACATTCGCAAATCGCAGAGCATTTCCGGCGCTGTCGCGACCACGACGGCGGTGGGCGATTACCTGACCATTGACCTGCTGAACGTCGCAATGGACAGCAATAAGAAGTACTTCTTTGCGCCTGTGCTGATGTCGGACGGCTCGATTCTCTACTGCAACATCGGCGATAAGACCGCTATCGTCCCCGACCTTGAACCCGATGAACCCGCGTGGACGCAGTACAAAGCCCTCAGCAGCCTCTACGTCCGCACCTTCCCGAACACTTGGTGCGATACGGGCGTGCTGAAAACGCTGAGCAAGGATACGATTCTGGAGCTGGACGTCAGCCACAAGCTGCGCGACCCGCGCTTCGGCAACGACTGGGCATACGCGCGCTACAAGCAGTCCGACGGCACCTACCTCTACGGTTGGGTGATTGCTGCGAACACCTACGTCGAGCAGGTGAAGCAGACCCCTGTTTGGTACGACTACTTTGTGAATCCGGGCAGCACGGTGTATGTCTACAAGACGCAGAATGTGGATGACACGATTGTCAAGACGTACACCTCCGGCAGCAGCTTCCAGGTGGACGTGAACAACACGCGTCAAGACCAGAATGGCTACTTCTGGGCGCCTGTGGCGGATAGCACGGGCAAAGAACTGGGCTATATCGACCTCTCCGCGGCGCACGCAGGGAGCAAATCAGCGGCGATTCCGCTTGTCTACTGCCAGTCGGGCTGGATGCCCGCTTATGTGCTGGCGGAAGATGGCGTGGATGTGCTGGCAGCCCCGAATGACGCGGCTGCCCTCGTCAAGCACATGGATCGCGATGCGGACTTCTGGTTTGGCGCGAGTGAAATCTATACCGATGCGAAGGGCAAAATCTGGACGCGCATTTACGCCGCAAAGGACTACGAGGAAATGGCGGATGGCGGCTGGGTCAGGCTGGAAAATGGCGTGAACTACAGCACCATAGATGCGCAGTCGTACAACACGGGGTGCAGCATTTCCCGCAACGGTATCACCTACACGCTTTACGGCGGCTACAACAGCTGGAGCGGTGCACAGGAAATATGCAGCTACATGACCTACGATGGTGCGCAGCCGGTGCGCCTGCGTCTCGCGATTGTGCACAACGATGACGAACAGAAGATTATTGAGCAGCTGCTGAATGCCACCTCTACCATTGACAAGGCGTGGATTGGCGCAAGCAACACAAGCGGCTCGTGGAGGTGGGTGGACGGCACGAATGTCCAGTACAGCCAGTGGGGCTACAATGAACCGTCGGGCACTGGAACGGAACTTGGCGTGGCTGCGTCTTTCGACGGCAGCTGGTATGCGCATGATGATGCTTTGGACATCCACATTCAGGGCTTCATCACCGAGCAGTTCACGGGCATCGGGCTGCCGCAGGTGAAGCTGCCCGCATCGACGTTCTATGTGGATGACGAGGCGTTCGTGGGCAACAGCACGATTCAGTCGGTCGTTGCGCCGGATGGACTGCAGGTCATTGGCACGCGCGCCTTCGCGGACTGCGCGAACCTGAAGTGCATCACCCTGCCGGACTCCGTGTCCTACATCGCGGAAGATGCGTTCGAGAACACGCCGGATGTCGTCATCTTTGCCAGCGTCGGCAGCTACGCGTGGCAGTGGGCGGAGAAGCAGGGCATCCCGCACGGCACGCCGTACATCGAGTAAAATCAGTGGGCGCAGACTTCCCCCAGCGGGCGGTCTGCGCCTCTTTTCGCGGAAAAAACTCCGGCTTCGCGCAAAAAAATCCGCCCAATCCCCCTTGACAAACCGCTTCCCCTGTGCTACAATATCCGTGTTTGAAGCAGAGGCTTGCCCGTCTCTCACCTTGCGTGGCGTATGCTGCCGGGTTCACAGGCTTTTTCCCTTTCAGGCGGATTGACCGCCGAAAAAGGCGCAAACTGCATGTCAGCGACGGGTGGAGTCACCCGCCGCTTTTTCTGTGGTATGGAGCAGAAAACGCTGGCTTCAACGAAAATTGGGAGGTGTATGGACATAGCACTCGATCTGATGATCAATGAGGAAATCCGCGACCGGGAAGTCCGCCTGATTGACGAAAACGGCGAACAGCTCGGCGTCATGCCAACAGCCAAGGCGATGGAGCTGGCGGAAGAGCGCGGCCTCGACCTCGCCAAAACCCAGCCCACGGCAAAACCGCCGGTGTGCAAACTGCTGGACTATGACAAGTACCGCTACGAACAGTCGCGGCGCGAACGCGAAAACCGGAAGAATCAGCGGGTCGTCGAAACCAAGGAGGTTCAGCTGTCCGCCACCATCGAGGAGAACGACGTTCTCACGAAGGCGAAAATGGCACAGAAGTTCCTTCAGGGTGGCGATAAGGTGAAGGTGTCCATCCGTTTCCGTGGCCGCCAAATCACCCATAGCGAAATCGGCATGAAGGTCATGCAGGACTTCGCGGCTCGCTGCGCCGAGGTCAGCTCGGTGGAGCGCCGCCCCATGATGGACGGCCGTCATATGATTATGATCCTGGCCCCCAAGGCGGCAAAGGCTTCCTTCGCTGAAAAGAAGGCCGCCCGCGAAAACGCCAAGGGGAATCAAGAACAGGAATAAAACGGCTATCGCAGCTTGCCTGCGCCCCGTTTTATCAGCATTGGAAGGAGGACTACACCATGCCTAAGCAGAAGTCTCACCGTGGTGCTGCCAAGCGCTTTTCCTTTACCAAGACCGGTATCGTGAAGCATAAGCAGATGAACGCAAACCATCAGGTTCGCCTCAAGACCACCAAGCGCACCCGTCACCTGCGCGCTGACGGCATTGTGGACAACGCGGCGGAAGCCAAGACCATCCACAAGCTGCTGCCCTACAAGTAATTAAGCCCATTCGCTGGCAAGGAGGATACTCACAATGGCACGTATTAAGAGATCTGTGAACGCTCTGAAGAAGCGCCGCAAGGTCATGAAGCTGGCTAAGGGCTACTGGGGTGCAAAGTCCAAGCAGTACCGCGCCGCGTCCGAACAGGTTGCTCGTTCCCTGCGCTATGCCTTCAAGGGCCGCAAGCTGCGCAAGCGTGATTTCCGCTCCCTGTGGATCACCCGTATCAACGCCGCTGCTCGCCTGAACGGCATGAGCTATTCCACGTTCATCAATGGCCTGAAGAAGCACAACATCACCGTCAACCGCAAGATCCTCGCGGATCTGGCTGTGAACGATGCGGCTGCCTTCACCAAGCTCGTGGAAATCGCCAAGGCGTAATTGTCGCCCAAGCGTTTCATAGCATAAACTCGTCCGATGTTGAAACCGTGTTTCAGCGCCGGACGTTTTTTTGCCTTTTTTTCTGGGCAGGGCACTCACAAATCCAATGGTAGGATAGGTTCCTTTTTGTCCAGACTGGTCATCAGCACACTAACTAAAAACTTTCGCGTGAAACCAATAAACATGGGAGGCACCGAAGGAGTCCAGAGGGCGATCGGAAAGCCCTCTGGAATTGCGACAAAGACCAGTTTGGAAGAAAAGTCAACATTGTTGGAGAGATAGAGGAAGTAAGGAAAGCAAAAATGCTCAAAAAGTACATCACCGACCTGAAACACGAATTTTCCGGCTACAACGCCGGCAAACTCCTCAAGGACATCCTGAGCGGCATCACGGTGGCGGCGGTGGCGCTGCCGCTTGCCCTCGCATTCGGCGTGTCCTCCGGCGCGGATGCCGCCGCGGGGCTTGTCACCGCCATCATCGGCGGGCTCGTCATCGGGCTGCTTGGCGGCGCGTCCTTCCAAATCAGCGGCCCGACCGGGGCAATGAGCGCCATCCTCATCGGCATCGTCGCCCAGTACGGCTTGCAGGGCGTGTTCGTCGCGTCGCTCGCGGCGGGCGTGATTATCCTGCTGGCGGGCATCTTCCGCCTCGGCAAGCTCGTCAACTTCATCCCGACCAGCGTCGTCATGGGCTTCACCAGCGGCATCGCGATTATCATCGCCTTGGGGCAGGTGGACAACTTCTTCGGCACGCACTCCGTCGGCACAAGCGCGCTGGAAAAGCTGTGGAGCTACACCAGCGTCGGATTTACCCCCAACTGGCAGGCGGTCGCCATCGGTCTGATGGTGGTGCTGTTCATGGTTTTCTGGCCGAAGAAGCTGAACGCGAAGGTGCCGGGGTCGCTGCTGGCGATTATTCTGGCGACCATCGTGACCGAAATCGCGGGTTTCGATTCGCTGGCGAAGGTGGGGGACATCCCGAAAAGCCTGATGCTGGACAATCGCCTGAACCTCGGCGCGGTCAACCTCGACATGCTCCAAAACCTCGTCAGCCCGATTGTCTCCATCGCCATGCTGGGCATGATTGAGTCGCTGCTGTGCGGTGCGAGCGCATCCCGCATGAAGGATGAAGCCTTCGACGCGGATCGTGAGCTGATTGCGCAGGGCGTGGGCAACATCCTGCTGCCGTTTTTCGGCGGCGTGCCCGCAACGGCGGCGATTGCCCGCACGTCCGTCGCCATCAAGTCCGGCGAGCAGACCCGCGTGACCGGCATTGTGCATTCGCTGGTGCTGCTGCTGGCGATGGTGCTGCTGGGCGGCGTGATGAGCCGCCTGCCGCTGAGCGCGCTGGCGGGTGTGCTGATGGTGACGGCGTGGCGCATGAACGAGTGGCACGGCATCAAGACGATTTTCAGCCGCAAGGTGTGGACGGGCGTCGCGCAGTTCCTGATTACGATGGTGTCCACCGTTGTCTTTGACCTGACCGTCGCCATCGTCATCGGCATTGTGACCGCGCTGCTGATGTTCGTCTGGAACGCCGCGCGCCTGACCATCGAAACCGAGACGGTGGACAAGGTGCGTCTGGAGCGCCTGCACCGCATGGGCAAGCCGGTGGATGAATCCCGCGCGAAAAGCATCCTCGTCAGCTATGTGAACGGTTCGCTGTTCTTCGCGAACTGCGCGGAATTGAAGCGGAAGCTGCTTTCGGTGGATTTTACCGGCTGTGAGCACCTGATTCTCTCCCTGCGCGGCGTGTCCGCGACCGACATTTCCGGCGTGCAGACGCTGATGGAGGTGTGCGCGCTGATTGCGCAGAAGGGCGTGACCGTCTCGATTTGCGGCGTGCATGAGAACGTCGCGGGCTTCTTCCAGAAAGTCGGTCTGACCGACCAGCTGGGTGCGGCGGCGTTCTACCCGAACGCCTCCGAAGCGGTGATTGACACGCTGGCGCAGGAACAGGCGGGGGCGTGAGCAAAGAAACGCCTTGCGGGCTGAAATTCCGATGTTTGGGAAAAAGCAGCGTCATCATAAAAAGCCTCGATAAAAATCAAGTAACATGGAAGTGCACTGCGAAGGGGTCAAGGGGGCGATCGCAAAGCCCCCTTGTCGCTCCCGCAGGAGCGAAATCCCCTGCGTTCGGGAAAGAGCGGCTATGGTCGCAAGACCAGCAACTTGGTCGCGCCCATCTGGCGCGACACAGCACAGTTGTTGGATAGAGCGGCTTGGGGGCGCGTCTGAGGACGCGCGAAGTTACTGGCAGGGACGCTTCGCTGCCTGCGCCTTTTGTTGGACACGTTTGGCAT
>ENA-ORSF01000446-ORSF01000446.1-human-gut-metagenome-genome-assembly--contig:-NODE-446-length-11632-cov-2.15911_pt1 | contig 11632 bp, 6 predicted proteins | sample MGYA00242188_ERZ509155 | MGnify/ENA primary metagenome ERZ509155 (study PRJEB26280, sample SAMEA2338656) | human gut metagenome | biome: human gut; feature: human-associated habitat; material: faeces...
TATGGGTTCTATCGGCGGTGATACGACAACATCGCCGTGGTATAAGCTCCCTGCAAATCTGCGTCCCGAGGCAGGTCTGCTCGGTATAAGAAAAGCGCTCGGACTGTTTGCAAATCTTCGTCCCTGCCTGCTTTATCCGGAGCTTTCAGGAGCTTGCCCCTTAAAGACAGAGATAAGCGCTAAGGGCTTTGATATGCTCATTATGCGTGAGCTTACCGGCGGGCTTTACTTTGGTGCAAGAAAGACCGAAGAAGTAAACGGCGTTATGACAGCTACCGACACGCTTACATACAGCGAGGACGAGATCCGCAGAATCGCAATCAAGGCATTTGACGTTGCGATGAAGAGAAGAAAGAAGGTAACAAGCGTTGACAAGGCTAACGTTCTTGATTCTTCAAGGCTGTGGAGAAAGGTCGTTACCGAAGTGGCAAATGATTATCCCGAGGTTACTCTTGAGCATATGCTCGTTGACAACAGCGCAATGCAGCTTGTAAAGGATCCTGCACAGTTTGACGTTATGGTAACGGAAAATATGTTCGGTGATATTCTGTCGGACGAGGCAAGCATGATTACAGGCTCTATCGGTATGCTACCCTCTGCCAGCATGAACGAAACAAAGTTCGGTCTGTATGAGCCGAGCGGCGGTTCTGCTCCCGACATTGCAGGTCAGAACAAGGCAAACCCGATAGCTACCATACTTTCAGCCGCAATGATGCTCCGTTACAGCTTTGATATGGTGAAGGAAGCTGACGCAGTTGAAAATGCAGTAAGCAAGGTGTTGAAGGACGGTTTCCGTACAGGCGACATCATGAGCGAGGGTATGACAAAGCTGTCCTGCTCGGAGATGGGCGACAAGATAGCAGAGAATATATAACAATAATTTCAGCCGCAGTGAAAACTGCGGTTGATTTATATGTATAAAAAGAAGCTGTGACGGAATATTACTTTCCATCACAGCTGATTTATTTATCTTTGGTCTTACTGCTGAATACCGTTATTGTTGAAGTTGTTGTTTGTGGTGTCTGCAGTAGTGTTGTTAATGGGCGTAGCGTAATTTGCGTTGCTGTAACCTGTGTTTGCGTTGGGGTTATAAGCGTTGTTGTTCATATTGGCATTGTAGCCGTTATTCATATTGGGGTTATAACCGTTGTTCATGTTGGGATTGTAGCCGTTGTTCATGTTGGGGTTGTAGCCGTAGTTTGTACCGGGCTTGTAGAAGTCCTCGTCCTTTGCGCAAAGAAGAAGGATACCGCCTATCATATTGCAGAATAAAAGAACGCATACGCTTATGCCTGTTGAAGGTCTCTGTCCCTTGCTCATCTGGCTTAATGCAATACCGCCGAAAATAAGCGGAAGTATCATCCAGCATCCAAAAACCATACCGATGATTATAAATACCTGTGCTGCTGTTTTCATAATAACATACCTCTTTTTTCAATAAGTGACACACTTTCCTTACTTGTGTATCTTTTGTCAGTATACCACATCAGTACACCGGTGTCAATATTTTCTGTTAATAGTTCTTAATTTTCCGTCAAGGATTTTTATCCCTGCGGTTGTTGTATATGAACATCGCAACGCCTACGCCGCATATTATTACATATCCGATAAAACTCCATATATCCGGCAATTGTGAGAACAAGATAAATCCGAGCAGTGCCGAAAAGATTATCTGCGAATAATCGTATACCGATATTTCCTTTGCAGGAGCGAATTTATATGCTGCTGTGATGCTGAACTGACCGCCTGCCGCCGCAAGTCCTGCACCGAGCAGTACGAGCCACTGCTGCCAGGTCATAACGTGAAAATCGAACAGTAAAAACGGCAGTGTTACAAGGCAGGAGAAGCCTGAGAAGAAGAACACGATATAAGGTCCTTTTTCGCCTCTGATGCCAAGCCACCTTACCGCCGTATAAGCCGCACCTGCGCCCATACCGCCGAGAAAACCGAGCAGTGACGGCACAAGCTCCAGATTTGCAAGGCTCGGCTTTATTATAAGCAGACTTCCTGCAAATGCGACTATTACACCGAACGTCTGCACTAAATTTGTGCGTTCCCGAAGGAACATTGCCGAAAATACGATAACGAAGAACGGCGACATTTTGTTCAGCATTGCCGCATCGGATAATGCCAGATGGTCTACCGCATAGAAGTTGCAGAGTATTCCGAGCGTTCCGCATACCGAGCGTATCAGCAGTGCGCCGATGTTGCTTTTTTTCTGCGGCAGAAACGAGCCTTTCTGCCTTATCAGTATCGCCGCCGCAAATATGAAAGCGACAAGATTTCTGAAAAAGCTCTTTTGTACAGACGGCAGATCGCCTGCCAGCCTTACGAAAGCACCCATAAAAGCAAAGCAAAAGGCGGAGCTGATAATGCACAGCACGCCTTTGTGCTTCGGGGATATTTTACTGAGAATTTCCGCCATACTCAACCACCTGTTTTTGCTTCGTCAAACGGCAGTAGTACGGTTTCGGGCAGTGTTATTTCTCCGCCCGATGAGAAAAGCTCGGGGCGGTCGAACTTGTAGCTTATCTTGAGCGAACTTACAGCCTTTGTTATTTCCTCGTTTGTAAGTCCCGACCTGTCGATAACGAATATGAGCGAAACCTTACTGCTGTTGAAACGGTCTATTGACGAAATGTTTGTTTCCTTCAGTACAAAAGCCTGTTTGTCATACGGTATATCGTCAATGGAGAACTGTATGTTGCTTATTTTATACATACCGATGTTTGTAAAATCAAACACCATCTCAACACGCAGATAGTTTTCGGATTTTGTCATATCAAAATCCGTGTCGCTGAGCAGCTTGCTTGTAGACCCACTGTCAAGATGAGTGCCGTCCTTCAGCTTATCGTATACGTTTTTTATCATATTGTCAAAGTTCTGTCCGCTGTAGCTGTACAGCCGTGTGTACGCATATTGTGCCTTTACGGGAAAAGCAAACTGCGTAACCACGACTATAACCGCAACAGCCACGACCAGCACCCATATGAGCGCCTTTTTAACTGCATTGTGTCCGAAAAGATTTGTCAGCGTCTGTTTAAAACTCATACTTTCTTTACGCCGAGAGTTACGTTCTCGCCGTTTATATCCTGTTCCTTTGTAAATCCGTCTGTCTTGCCGGTTACTATATCGTCAGCAAGGGTATCCTCTGAGATGCTGTCCTTGTTGCGTGTCAGTATCTCGGCTACCTTGTCACTGCCGTCGCAGTAGATAACGATATGATCCATAACCTCAAAGCCTGCGTCCTTACGCATCGTCTGAATCTTGCTTACAATCTCTCTTACGTTGCCCTCTTCGATAAGCTCGGGTGTAAGCGTTGTGTCAAGAACTACCGTGTAGCCTCTGTCGGTCACTACCGCATAGCCTTCCTTCTGATGCTCGTCTATAAGCAGGTCGTCCTTTGCAATCTGAACATCGCCTGTTGAAAGTGTAAGCGTCATAGCGCCTGTTTCACGGATCTCGTTCATAGCCTTCTGACCGTCAACCTCAGCAAGCTTTGTTCTTACCTCGCCTATCTGCTTGCCGAAACGAGCGCCGAGCGTCTTAAGCTGGGGCTTGAAGGTGTAGCTTGTGAAGTGGTCGGTGTTATCTATAAAGCTGATTTCCTTGATGTTAAGCTCATCCTTGACAATATCAGCATACATAGGCTCAAGCGTCTTGTCGCCCTTTACCATTATCTTTGATATAGGCTGTCTGTTCTTGATGTTGGCGGCATTTCTTGCGGCACGTCCGAGCGTTACAACGGTCAGAACGGTGTCCATTTCTTCCTCGAGATGCTTGTCGATAAGCTTTTCATCTACTGTTGGGAAGTCGCACAGATGTACGCTTACAGGTGCGTTCTTATCGAGCGAGCAGACAAGGTTTCTGTAAATATCGTCGCATACGAAAGGAGTCATCGGAGCAGATGTCTTTGCGATGGTTACGAGCGCTGTGTACAGCGTCATATATGCGTTTATCTTATCCTGTGTAAGCTCCTTTGACCAGAAGCGTTCTCTGCTGCGGCGGACATACCAGTTACTCATCTCGTCTACGAAATCCTGTAATGCTCTTGCGGCTTCGGGGATTCGGTAGTTTGCAAGGTTATCGTCAACCGCACCTACAACTGTGTTCAGTCTTGATAACAGCCACTTGTCCATAACGCCGAGCTTGTCAACATCAAGCGTATACTTAGTAGCGTCGAAATTGTCTATATTAGCGTACAGAACGTAGAATGCGTAGGTGTTCCACAGAGTAGAAATGTACTTTCTCTGACCCTCGTTTACTGCTTTTGCGTGGAATCTGTTGGGAAGCCACGGAGCAGAGTTTGTGTAGAAGTACCAGCGTATAGCGTCTGCGCCGTGTTCAGCCAGTGACTCGAACGGGTCTACTGCGTTGCCCTTTGACTTTGACATCTTCTGACCGTCTTTATCGAGTACAAGGCCGAGAACGATAACGTTCTTGTAAGGAGCCTTGTTGAATAAAAGCGTTGAGATAGCGAGCAGTGAGTAGAACCAGCCTCTTGTCTGGTCAACTGCCTCGGAGATAAAGTCAGCAGGGAACTGCTGTTCAAACTTTTCCTTGTTCTCAAAGGGATAGTGATGCTGTGCGAAGGGCATAGAACCGCTGTCGAACCAGCAGTCGATAACCTCGGGAACTCTCTTCATCTGCTTACCGCAGTGAGGACACTTTATCGTAACCGCATCAATATAAGGACGGTGAAGTTCTATATCGTCGGGGCAGTTGTCAGACATTGACTTAAGCTCCTCGATACTGCCTATAGCGTGCTTGTGACCGCACTCGCACTCCCATATATTAAGAGGAGTACCCCAGTATCTGTTTCTTGAAAGACCCCAGTCCTGAACATTTTCAAGCCAGTCGCCGAAACGGTTCTTGCCGACGCTTTCGGGTATCCAGTTTATCGTTTCGTTGTTTCTGATAAGGTCGTCCTTGACAGCGGTCATTTTGATGAACCACGATTCTCTTGCATAGTACAGCAGAGGAGTATCACATCTCCAGCAGTGCGGATAGCTATGCTCAAACTTGGGTGCGTCAAACAGCAAGCCCTTTTCGTCAAGGTCCTTAAGCACCATAGGATCGGCTTTCTTTACGAATATGCCTGCGTAAGGTGTTTCGGCAGTCATATTACCTTTGCCGTCAACAAGCTGTACGAAAGGCAGGTCATACTTTCTGCCGACCTTAGCGTCATCTTCACCGAATGCAGGAGCAATATGAACGACACCTGTACCGTCTGTCAGCGTTACATAGTTGTCGCATACTACATAATAGCCCTTCTTGTGCTGCTTTTCACATATCTCAACGGCACAGTCGAATAAAGGCTCGTACTCCTTGCCCTCAAGATCCTTACCGATATACTTTTCAACTACCTCATAGGGGGCTGTGGGCTTGTCGCCGCCGAGTACCTTATCGCACAGAGCCTCTGCAAGATAATATGTAGCCGTCTGCTGTCTTTACCTTTACATAGGTTTCATCGGGGTTTACGCAGAGTGCAACGTTTGAAGGAAGTGTCCAGGGAGTTGTTGTCCATGCAAGGATATAAGCGTCCTCGTCCTTTACCTTGAAACGTACAACCGCAGAACGTTCCTTTACATCCTTATAGCCCTGAGCAACCTCGTGGCTTGAAAGCGGAGTTCCGCAACGGGGGCAGTAGGGAACTATCTTGAAGCCCTTGTATAAAAGACCCTATTCCCATATCTGCTTTAATGCCCACCACTCAGACTCGATGAAGTTGTTGTCGTAAGTTACATACGGATCGTCCATATCAGCCCAGAAGCCGACAGTGCGTGAGAATTCCTCCCACATACCCTTGTACTTCCATACGCTTTCCTTACACTTTGTTATGAACGGGTCAAGTCCGTACTTTTCAATCTGATCCTTACCGTCAAGACCGAGCATCTTCTCAACTTCAAGCTCAACGGGAAGTCCGTGAGTGTCCCAGCCTGCCTTACGGGGAACGTTATAGCCCTTCATTGTGCGGTATCTCGGAATCATATCCTTGATAACTCGGGTAAGAACGTGACCGATGTGGGGCTTATAGAATGTGTAGGTCTTGTCGCCCTTTCTCTGCTCCATGCTCTTGCGGAATATGTCGTTGTCGTGCCAGAACTTCTCTGTCTGCTTTTCTCTCTCGACAAAATTTACCGAGGCAGGTACTTTTTCATAAAGTGACATTTTTTCTCCTCCTGTTTTTGCAATTCACCCTGTCATATAAATCTCTTCGGCAAAAGCCGGAAGTTATATGGGGTGGGGGTCTGCCCATTGCATATTATTTTATTCTTTGCGTTTGCGGAAAATAAAAAAGCCCCTATCCTCCGAAAAGGATAAGGACTATAATTTCATAACAGTCTTTATAACCACCGTTTCGTCATTCCGTCAAATGCGTTCCTTTTAACGTTGGAAAAACGTCCCGTTCTACTCTCGCCTTAAACGGCAATTTCGGCGGGCAGCTTGGAGGTGATATTCATACGGTCACTCTGCACCGACCTCTCACCGTCGTCGGCTCGCTTTGGCTTTATATCCGCACTACTGTCCTCGTCACAGCCTTTAAATATCATACACATTGATTATACAATCAAATTTTCCCTTTGTCAAGCGTTTTGTCAATTTTATTTTAAACGGCTTGTTGTTTATGAGTATAGTACAAAAAAGCAGCGGGTACGGGCTTATCATAACAATCCGAGCCTAAGGTTACAAAACGGTAACAAATAGTTACAAATTAGTTACAGTTTCAGGTTTTCTATTGTGAAGAAATTTTGTTTGTGATAGAATATTTATATAAGATATTTTGGGTAAGCGGGAAGCGACTGTATTTACAATTACCGCTGAAAGTCTATTATTAACGTGACATCGGAGGGTATATGCTCGGAGCAATTTTCGGTGATATAATCGGTTCGACAAGAGAACTGCATAACGTGAAAACAGAAGAGTTTGAACTGTTTCCACCGGGAAGTCATTTCACCGATGATACAGTAATGACGGTGGCGGTCGCAGAAAAGCTACTGAACGCTAATTCCGGCTGTAACAGCCGGAAAGCTTATGCCGCTCGCTATAAGCAGTATTATAGCCGCTATCGTAACGCAGGATTCGGACAGATGTTTTCAAAGTGGGTGGAAAATGACACACTTCATATACAAAGAAGTTACGGAAACGGAGCGGCGATGAGGGTAACGGCTATCGGTTATGCGTTTGACGACTTAAAACCGCTTTTAAAGGAAGTAAAGGCAAGCTGTTACTACACGCACCATAACCGTGAGGCGATTAAGGGTGCAAAGGCAGTGGCAACCTGCGTATTCCTTGCACGAAAGCAAGAGGACAAGGACAGCATCAAGCGGACAATAGAGAAAATGTACGGTTACAGATTTCAACCGCTTGATGAAATCCGCAGAGATTATGTCTTTGACAGCAGAGCGTCATATTCTGTTCCGCCTGCACTTGAAGCATTCTTTGAATCAGACTCTTACGAGAGTGCGATAAGAAAGGCAATTTCTATAGGCGGCGACAGCGATACCATTGCGTGTATAACCGGTGGAATCGCCGAGGCGTATTACAGGGAGATACCTAAAGAGATTGCGACAAGGGGAAATCTGCTCATTGACAGCGGACTGAGAAGAGTGGTCAGAGAGTTTAATGAAGTAATGAACGTTGAATGATGAACGCAAATCTAAAAAAACGGCTGTTGATGTTGTAATTTGGAGGAAAATATTATCTACACCGTGAAAATCGGACACATTTATATAAAATGACTGCGACAGTCTTTCGTATGTCAGGAATGTACTTCAGCCTTACGGAAAAGCTATCGCACGATATGTAAATCAAAGAGTGTGCTGAGACTATAAATTAAGACAGATATAACGGAGAAAAAATATGAGTAAAATATGTCCCAACTGCAAACGAGAAATAGATGAAAACGTAAAATTCTGCCCGTTCTGTGCGGCTTTTACGGGTGAAACACCGCAGGAAAAGAAGAAAAGCCCTGTCGGTGCGATAATAGGCGGTGCGGCAGGTGTGCTGGCGCTCGGAGCGGCAAGCCTTGCGGTGTTTGTGTTTGATATATTCGGAATGTACGGCGAAAAAACGGAAACGCTTTACGGCACGGGCGATAAGCTGTTCATACAATCGGTGACACCCGTGTGCATTGACGGGAAGTGGGGCTATGCCGACAAAAGCGGAAACACCACGCTGAAACCGCAGTACAGTGCGGCTTATGCCTTTAACGAGGATACAAATGACGTTGCGCCCGTTGCGGTTGACGGAAAGTTCGGATACATAAAAAAGGACGGCGAGTTTGTAGCACAGCCGCAGTACAGCTTTGCAGGGAGCTTTTCGGATAAGGGACTTGCAAAGGTCACGGACGAAAACGGAAATGTCGGATTTGTCGACAGCAGGGGAAGAAAAGCGTTTGACGGCAGAATGTTCAGCTATGCCTCGGATATGAACGACAGCGGTTATGCGTTTGCGTATACTTTGACGATGGCGGAACTTGAGGGAAGGGGCTATTATGATATAATATACAGCCTTCTCAGTTCCGACGGAAAAGTGACCGAGCTTGCAAACGGCACGGGAATATCGGCGATATACGATGATAAATATATCGGCTTCAGACAAGCGGAAAGAAAAGATGAAACAACGCTTGACTTTACAAGGGAGTATGCTGTGTTCTCGTCGGACGGCACACAGCTTACCGACTACTACGACCGCATTGCAAAAAGCGGAAAGCTGCTCATCGTCTGTGACGGCATTGATGACGACAGCAAACTGTATAAAGCAAAGCTGCTCAAAGCCGATACGCTTGAACAGGTCGGCGGAGAGTATCTGTGCGGTTCTGATATAAAGTCTTACGACAGCGGTGCGGTACTGCTCAAAAGAGATGATAAGGGCTTTATCAGAGATGTTCTGCTTTGCGATAACGCAAACGAAATATATTTTTGTTCAACGGGTTCGCACATTGTAAGCGGATTTGATATGAGCGGCTATGCCTGCGTTTATGAAAAGGGAAAATACTGCGGATATACCGCAAGCGGAAAGCAGTTTGAGAGCGATAATCAATTCGGCTCGTTCAACTGCGGACTTGCGCCTTACTACGATAATGCAAAAATAGGATATATCAACACAAACGGCGAAAAGGTGACGGACGCAAAGTTTGACGGAGCGAGCGGATATTATGCGGACGGCTATGCCTATGTAAAAAGCGGCACGGAGTATTCCGTCATAGATATGAACGGAAATACCGTAATAGGAAGACTTAGCTATGCGTCCGACAAGCTGATGTTTGCGGATACCGTGCATAGCTGGTACGACCCTGAGGACTTTGAAAAGTTTGACGGGGAGAATATGTTTCAGGGAGATTTCTATTATGTAAGCAATACCGCAGATATGAGTTCAAGCATATATAATAAAAGTAACGCAAAGCTGATAAAAGAAAGAATGATGATAGAAAGCAGGAATGCCGATACTGAAATCGCTTCTGTCTACAGGAGAGCCGACAGCGGAAGTCTTGGCAGTGACGGGTATTTTCTTATACATAACGTCAATAAGCTCACAAGGCTTATTATGACGCCGGACGGAAAAATAAACGAAGAAAAGGAAATCAGCAATGCAAACGGCATACGCATCGGTTCTGCGCCGTTGCTACGTTACAGTATCGATAAAACCTCATATCTTGAGGATATGTTTGCAAACAAGTATGTTCTTATCGGTTATAACAGTGTAAACTCAAACGGTTTCACGGCACTCGATCTACGGAGCGGCAACCGTGTTGCACGGCAGTTTCTGATATATGATAATAATTTTGAGCCTACTGTCACTCTGAGGTCGAACACGTCAATGAGTATAGCCTGCTACGGCAGTTTATTATATGTGAAAAATATCGAATATGCCGGAAGCGAAAGCTGTAGCGCAATAATAGACGGCGGCAACGGAAGAAAGCTATATACGAGTGATGCTCTTGAATTTGAGGGTGATTATTTTATCCGTGAGCCTTACGGCGAAAGCGGTTATAAGGTAAGGACGGGCTACGGTGCGGAAATAGGAACATATTCATATGTAAAAGCATACGGCGACAGATTGCTTTGCTTTGACAACAATAAATACTATCTTTATGACCGTTATGCGAACCTGCTCGGAGAATACGATACAAAGCCGAAGATAAGTGAATACAACGGTAATATGGTGCTGAAAAATGATGACGGCACATACACCTGCTATGATAGGGATATGAACGTACTGCTGACTACTAAGTATGATATTCAGCCGATAGAAAACGGATACTGCTCGTTTGCAGACAACGAAAAGGGAAAGATAGGATTCCTGTTTGCAGACGGAAAGACAGCTATAGAGCCGAAGTATGACTGTGTTACCGAAATGACGCCGGACGGATATTTTGTTTCAAAAACAATAAGCAGCAGTGAGATTACTTATGATACGACCGAAATCAATTACACAGTGACGATAGAAGATAAGGGCGGTAACGCTGTCATTGAGAAAACGCAGAATGTGTGCGATATAGCAAACAGTGCATTTGACAGCAAATCGCTGTACGGCTATTTTGACGGATACAGATATTACGCTGATAAAATCGCAGGATATGAAAATGTAGAATTCAGCAATATTCAGATTCTGCCACAGAATGATTACGGTAAAGTGCCGACCGATTTTTACGGGAATGAGCTGTTTGAGGAATATGAATATATCGGATTTGATTTTATGCCGGTATCGGTCAACGGCAATACACTTTGCGTAACGGGTGTGTATTATAACGATGAGGGATATTCGCAATGTATATTGCTTAATCTGAACGGCGAGAGGCTGTACCGCAACGGACGCAGGCTGAAGCTTATAGACAATAAATATATTATCGGTATTTCGGATAACAAAGAGCCTGCCGATTTATATAACACGGACGGCTCTGTGATGCTGACGCTCAAAGACATCAAAGACCCTGACAGCATCGAGGCGATAAGCATTGTCGGAAACAGTGTACTGGTCAAAAGCTATACCGGAAGTGCAATCGTGTACGATAAGACTACAGGAGAGATAATATATAAGCCCGATACCGACGGTTCAAATGTTGATTTTATTTACGAAAATCTGATAAAGACAGGCGTCTACAATGAAGCGGCAGGAGGATGGTCATATATTTTCATTGACCTTGACACCAAAAAGAGTTTTGAACTCCCGGGCGACCGTGTCGTGTTCAGAAATCCCGGCAATGACAGCGAAGGGCATATAACCGAAAATGCCGAATATCCGCTTATGTGCGGCACATTTTCGTATCTGCCCAATCAGATAAACTATCTTTATCCTGCACTTTGGGAGCTGAATGTGTATCAGATAGACGAAAATATGGAAGTGAAGCTTGTAAGGACCTATTCTTCGGACGACGGGATACTGTATATAGTTGACGATTACAATAGCGGAAGAGGGCTGTACGCATATATCGACTATATTGATGATACCGCAGTGCGTAACATAAGGCTTGTGAACGTTTGGAACGGCAACGAAAAGTATTTTGAAAATGTGTCCGAGTTCAGCGTGCAGGATAATGAGGTGTGGATAGGCATATATGACGAAAGCGGAAAGCGGACGGCATACAAATTAAGCACCGATCTTGAAACGATGAAACAAGCAGAATGAA
>ENA-ORSF01000464-ORSF01000464.1-human-gut-metagenome-genome-assembly--contig:-NODE-464-length-11143-cov-2.35804_pt1 | contig 11143 bp, 9 predicted proteins | sample MGYA00242188_ERZ509155 | MGnify/ENA primary metagenome ERZ509155 (study PRJEB26280, sample SAMEA2338656) | human gut metagenome | biome: human gut; feature: human-associated habitat; material: faeces...
AACCCATGCCGATACACATATTGCGAGAACCAAAATGATTACAGCCATAACAGATAGCTTCTTTTTCATACAATCACACTCCTTTGTCAAATGCCGATTTGGTAAACCATCTATACAATACTTATTTGTCTTAAATGTCGCATTAAACAGATTACGCAAAAAGGAAGTCATTTCTTCCCAATAACCGTAAACATACGCTTCCTGCATCGGCGTATCGTATTCATCCAGTAAGATAATTACTTTTTTCCATATGCATGCTCCAAATATCTGCACAAATAATTAAGACTGTCACACGCGGTAACATCATCCATTTCCGCCATCTCTGTCAGAATGTGCCGGTATGCCATTTTTTCGGATTCCATAAGTTTTTCATTTTCGAGCAGATATTCAAAATCCTGATACAGACTTACAATCCGGGATTTGACCTGTTTTTTTGCATCAGATACATTATCCGCTTTTACCGATGCAAAACTGAGATATAAAACAGGATATGTGCCCTGAATCTGCCGGTACCCGGAATCTTTCCAGATATCAAGTCCTTCAAACAAATCTCCCCTGTCTGCATATTTATTGGAAAAAAGCAGTTGAGCATACTCATATTAAGGGTTTTGCCAAAACGTCTTGGACGTGTGATCAGCGTAACATCATCCCTGTAGTTCCACCACTGCCGTATGAAATCTGTCTTATCAATGTAAAAGCACTGACTTTCTCTTAATGCTGCAAAATCCTATTTGCCAATTCCAACCTGTTTTTGCATAGTTCTACCCACTTTCCACTGTTTTGTGCGTTTCATTATTTTTATTTATCATAGCAGATAACGTTTTAAAATGCCACCTTCTCCAGATGTTTTCATTTCTAAATGCGTCTGTAAGTATGGAGGACAAAACTTAACAGATCCCAAAGCAATTCTAAAAAAATATAAAAAATTTTCCTTTACAGTTATTCAATTTTAATACTATAATACAAGGGATTATAAAATAGTAAAGAGGCCTGCCATCATGCAGAACATAAAAACGATTGCCGGAACTTTCACGATAGGCACTTATGAAATTCCAAAACAATATGTATGTGCAAAAACACCCACAATTACACAAAAAAATGATATCTGTGAGATCGTAACCTACGATCAGCAGATTACCGTAAATGGACATAACTATGCTCCGGTACTGCATCAAAACTGTATGCAGCCGGAGCAGATTACATTATATCCACTTGTAATCCGGCAGGAGCACGCGACACTGACCGTGTCCGACCGTTATCATACCGGACATTGGAAATCCGGGGATGACACACAGATTTCCGACTGGCGTCCAAAGCTTATGCACCGGGGATGTGTGCCATGTACCAATTGCGGAAGGTGTTAGCACTTTTTATATTTTATTCCAGCCAAAGTGTAACCGCAGATTTATTTTCACTTGGTCTGTAATATATTTTACGGTCTTTTATGCTGACTTCCATTTCCTGATGTGCGTAAATTTGTCTGATATGATCTGGAATGCCTTCCGGAAGTTCTATTTCAATTACCTCCGGCAACTCTCCACCAAATACATGAATAACCACATACGCCTGCTTATTTTTTCCTACCCGTAAAAGAGCCTGCCAGCCTTCTGGATGCCGTGCACTTTTAATTTTCGGCCCGTAGCGGTAAGACTGTCCTTCTTTTATAATGTCTTTAATCTTTCCGTAAAAAGAAATTCCCTGCTCGATCAGATTCCATTTTTCCGGTGCAAGCTGTGTCACATCCCCTGATATACACATACGTCCAAGAAATGTATTGGAAATAGAATATGCAATTCTCTTCAGAGAATCATCCTGTCGAATTACCGCCCAGATCTGACTTTGTGCCGGATGAATAACTCTGTGCAGATTTGCTGCTATAATCGGAATTTCTTCGCACTCATGTGCATCAGAAAAGGAAGCCATACTCATAACAGACATCAGTTTCGGCTCCAGCCGGTGTCCTCCGGACGCACAGTTTTCCAATACAATTCCCGGAACCTCTTCTTTTATTTTTTCAATAAATGAAACTGAGGCTTCCATATTTTTGCGAAGACCTTCTCCTGGTGATTCTGCTCCATCGCAACCGATTCCGATCGTTTCATTGTAATCAATTTTCATATAGCCAAAGCCATATTTTTTTAAAGTTCCAATCACTTTATCTGTAAGATACTCATCTACCCACGTGTCCTGCATATCCCAGAAACGTCGGAAATATGTGGTTAATACCGCATGATCTTTATGCAATAAATGTTCTGTAAGATGATATGCACGGGAAGCACTTCCCACATTCTCAATCTCAAACCAGATTCCCGGTACCATTCCCGCATCCTTTATTACCTGAACCGTCTTCTCCATTCCGCCGGGAAATAATTCCTTTGAAACTTCATAGTCGCCCATTCCGATATCCCACGGAATTCCATTTTCTTTATCCCAGCCACAATCTATGACAAAATATTTAAACCCTTTACCTTTGATTGCATCTACGATCTCGCAAATGTTTTCATGAGACGGATTTCCCCATGTTGTACAATACTCATTAAACACAATCGGAAGATCCTGTTCGCTTTCCGGTGCTTTTAAAAAGCCTTCCACCAGTCCGGCTGTTGTAAGTCTTCCGGTAAAAATATCAAAAGAATCTGTGTGTGCTGTACTTACAATGGCTTCCGGGGTCGTAAAATTTTTTCCCGGTTCCACATTTTTCATCCAATGTCCCAATTCCCGGTCTGCCAGTCCTCCGCTCAAAGCCAGTCCGTTATCTTTCCTGTAAACTTCCATCTGCCACGATGCCGGATGAGCAATTTGTGCCCCCCAAAATACATGGTTTTTACGATCTTCAATCGCTGCGAATGGGAAAAAACGGTTTACCGGCATAGAGCCTGCCTGACCAAAACGTTCACAGCGCACTGCATGCGGGTCCCAGGCCGGTTCTAACTGTAAGTCTTCTACAGGAATAGCTTCATGCCTGCCTTCCTGACTCCATACACTGCGTACACGGTGCAGCCATAGCGTTCCATTTCCATCCCCCTGCATATAAGGGGATAAACCTCCAAGAGAAAAACTCTCAAACATTTCCAGACAACAATTTGTTTTACTCTGGTTTTCAAATGTACAGGATATCCGGACATATGGCATATTTTTCAACCATACAAGATGGTGTATCAATCTATGCCCATCTTCATCCATCATTATAGTATTTACTTGAAGCTGCTCTCCAACGAATTCATCTGTCTGCTCAGAAAATTTTAATTTTCTCACACTTTCGCCGTTACGCATGGAACAGCCTCCTGCATACGCTTCATTATAAATATCTCCTGTCAGTTTATATTGAATCAGTGATTCCATAAAACAATTATCTGTTACAATATTCTCCTGCGATACGTTTTCCGGTAACAGTTGAAATCCAACCTGCATACTGTCACGGTTAATCAGATATCTTGCCACCATATCGCCTAATTTGTATTCCTGCAAAACTTCCGGATGCATGATTTTCCTCCTCAGAAAACTTTAAAATTATCTTTTATCCTTTTACAGCACCAACTGTCATTCCTTTAATGAAATATTTTTGTAAACTTAAAAACAGAATTGCGATTGGAAGAACCGAAATTACAATTGCCGCCATTGCTGTTGTATAATCACTGCTCTGGGCAGAGAACAGCGACTGAATCGCCACGGTAAGCGTCTTTAATTCTTTTTTGCTGACATATAAACTTGCAAGTAAGTAATCATTCCAGATCTGAAATGCCTGCATAAAATCGCCTGTACAGCGATTGCCGGCTTCATGATTGGCAGGACAATACTGTTGAAAGTACGGAATTCTCCGGAGCCGTCAATTCTGGCTGCCTCTTCCAGTTCTAAAGGTACCGTTGACATAAAACTTGTCATCAGAAATACTCCAAAGGAAACTCCGGTTGCCACATACATAAATATAATTCCAAACCTTGTATTTGTGAGATGTAATTTATAACCGATGGTATAAATCGGAAGGAATAACGCCTGATATGGAATTAAAATACCAATCACAAAATAAATATAAGCAAATTTGAAAAACTTCTTCTTACATCTTGCAATTGCCCATGCAGTCGTGCCACATAACAGAGCAAGAATCACAACACTGATTGCTGTATACAAAAATGTATTTGAAAAAGTTGTTGCCAGATCAAGCTTCTTAAATGCATTCACATAATTCTCAAAATTTAAGCTCTCCGGTAATGAAAGCGGGCTGTTCAAATATAATTCTTTTTTTGTTTTGAAAGAATAATTTATAATGATAAGAATTGGTGCCAGAAATACGACCAGCGCAATGGTCATAATAACCTGTATGATTGCTGTGGTCTTAGTATATGGCTGATGATCTCTGTTTTCTTCTTTGTTTTTTCTTCTTTTCATCATGCCTGCACCTCCTTACTCTTTAATCCTTTCACCTGAACAAACGCAACAAGCAATAACACGATAACAAGCGTTACTGACATTGCACAGCCATATCCGTACTGTCTGCCATTAATTGCCGTTGTATATGTCTGATAGATCATAGATGTCGAAGCTCTTCCTGGTCCTCCTTTGGTAGAAGATACCAACAGATCATATACTTTTAAGGAACCGGTGGTAATTCCGACAACACAAATAGTAATTGATGGTGCCAGCATTGGGATTGTCACATTGAAAAATCTTTTTACAGGACCGGCACCATCTACTTTTGCAGCCTCATATAATTCTGCCGGTACAGACTGTAAACCTGCAAGATAAATAAGCATCCAATAACCAATCCACTGCCAGTTATTTGCAATTAACAATCCACTTAAAACGGTTTCCTTTTTACCGAAAAGCAAAAAGTTTATGCTTGTTCCTAAAAGATCATTAAATGCCGGCAATACATTGGAAAACATCTTAAGCCACACAAATCCGACAATTACGGCACTGATTAAACACGGAATAAAAAATACGGTTCGATAAATTTTCTGTGCCTTAATTCCACTGTCCAGTGCAACTGCAAATAATAAAGCGACCACATTCTGGATAATTGTATTGCCAATAGTAAATTTAATTGTAAACCACCATGCATTCCAGAAGTCAGAGTCTTTCATTAAATCTATATAATTCTGAAAACCGACAAATGTTTTTTCCGCCGACATTCCATCCCAGTTTGTCAGTGAATACCGAATTGCCAGAATAAGCGGTATAATCAGTCCAATTGTAAATATAATAATCCCGGGAAGTACCAGACACATGTATTGTCTTGCCATTTTGGATTCCATAGAATACTTTTTCTTTTTCATTGATACACACATCCTTTCCAAAAATAAGAGGGAAGAGGTTCACCTCTTCCCTCCTTCATTTCTAGTTTGCAGAACTTGCTTTTACTCTTTCATCTGATGCTTTTAAGCACTCTTCAAAAGTCTCATCACCCTGCAACCAGGCTGCAATATCTTTAGCATTTTCTTCCTGGAAACCACCCCATACCAACTGGTTATTTCCTAATGTTACATCCACAATTCTTCCTTCATTGGCATACTTGTCAATATCCTCCTGACTTGGGTTTTCAAATGTTGGTGTAACATCTTTAAGCATAGAAGCTGTTTTTGTATAATCCAGAATCTGTACTGCCAGATCCTTATCGCTTGTCAGCACATCCAGCACTTTATTGATCGCATCCTGATGTTCTGACTGGGCACTCGTCATAATTGTAATATTTGGCTCAAAAATTAATTTGGAATCTCCGGTCTGATTTGGAAATGGGAAAATTCCAAAATCAAAATTTTCATCAATATCCAGGAAATTCTGAATGGACCATGATCCTGATACCTTCATTGCAGCCTCACCCTGTACCATTTTTGCATCACAATCGGTCTGCTCTGTTGAAAATGTTTCTGGAAACGTATTATCATAAATTAATTTATTATACTGATACGCTGTCTGAGCCTCTTTACTGTCAGAAAAAGAAGTCTCTCCATTACGAAATTCATCGCCCCAGCTTTCATCTTTGTTAAATACATCATTCATCATAAACTGCATGGTCATATTTCCAATCGACCACGTATCTACCATATGGCTTGCAAATGGTGTAATTCCCTTTGCCTTACAATCATCAATAATTTTCTGAAGATCTTCCTGTGTTTCCGGAACACTCCATCCATTGTCTTTAAACATTTGTTTGTTGTAATATACACCCTGATACATTGCATTGTATACAAGGCCGTATGTTTTTCCGTCCACGGTCACATTTTCCCGTGCCGCATCAAGTCCACGATCCAGATATTTCTCATCAATTTCTCCAAGGACTCCCTTTGGTGCATAAGTAGAAACATCCTGTGCTTTTCCAATCATAATATCTGGAAGTCCGGACTGCATATACTGCTGCATCTTTGGTTGGAAATCATTTCCCCAGTCAACACATTCCCACTCCAGTTTAATTTCCGGATATTTCTTTTCAAGCGCCGCATCAATAAATTCCTCAATTCCGGCATCTGTTGTTGACTGACCGGCCAACACAGACAATGTAACCTGCTCACCTGAAGATCCCTTGCTGCTTCCCTGACTGTCCTGCGTATTTCCTCTGGAACCACAGCCTGTTACCAGTCCCATGGCTAATGCCCCAACCATCAAAATACTGATTACCCTCTTCTTCATTTCGTTTCCTCCTTTTATTGATCACGTTTTTGATAGGTTCATTATAAAAAATAAAGAAATGGTACGGTTAGGACTTTTTTGTATTTATCACTTGCACATCTTTGCAATTTTATTCAAAGCTTTGTTCCCGGTGGTCATCCGCATACTTTAATGCATCTTCCAGCGAAATTTTTTTATTTAGCCACAGTAATTGCTGTTCTGCTACTTTTTTCTGAAACGTCCAGATTAATTGTTCATTCCCTGTGGTTACATCAATGACTTCATTTTTTGCTTCATATGACTGGATATCAGATTGAATTTTATTCTGACTGTTGTCGGTAACCCCTTCTATTAAAGAATACGTTTGCGTAAAATCAGCAATTTCCTGTGCCAGCTTCCGGTCACTTAATAACCGGTTAAAAATCTGGTCAATAAGATCTTCCTGTTCTGTTTTTGCGCTTTTCATAAATGTCATATTGGTTTCTTTAATTAGCTTTGCATCTCCCGCCTGATTTGGAAATGGGAAAATTCCAAAATCAATATCTTTGCCATACTGACTCGAAAACTGCATAGACCATGAGCCGGTAAGATACATTGCGGCTTCTCCTCTGACAAATCTGTTATCACATTCAAACTGATCAATCTGAAATGCATCCTCCCATGTATGGTTCAAAATAAACTGATTATTTTTAAAACAGTTCTGTACCTCTGCGTTGCCCTCATAATTTTTAGTTCCTTTCCGAAACTGATCTCCCCAATCCGGCATTTTATCAAAAATTTCATTCATCATATACTGCATGGTCATATTCGCCACCTCCCATGATTCCTGAAAATGAGAAGCAAACGGCACAATGCCTTTTCTCTCCAGACACGCAACAACCTCTTCTAACCCTTCTCTTGTCGTGGGCGGTGTCAGCTTGTATTTTTGAAAAATATCTTTATTATAAATTACTCCCTGATACCATGCATTATAAGGAATTCCATATACCACCCCGTCAACCGTTACTTCTTTCAGCGCATCCTTTTTTATTTTTCCCAGATAAGAATCTGAAATCTTTGCAAGATTTCCTGTCCCTGCATATATCTGTACATCCTGTGCTTTTCCAATCATAATATCCGGGATTTCGCCTGCTGCAATCCGGCTTTTCATCTGTGTATTAAACTGATCCCCCCAGTCAACGCACTCCCACTCCAGATAAACCTGCGGAAAATTTTTCTCCATCCACTCGTCAATCATATCTTCCACTCCGGCATCTGATGTTGATTGTCCAGCTAATACAGATATTACTATCGTATTTTTTTCTGTTTCGCTGTTATTTTCTTTGTAAAAAGCACATCCTGTTAACGACAACAGTAATACCGCACTCAGTAAGTATGCCAGCCATCTTTTCATGCTCCTTTTTCCCCCTGTAGTTCCGCACGGTAATTTCTTGGATTCATTCCTGTGCTCTTTTTAAACACTCTGCTGAAATAAGTGTAATCATCATATCCAACCATAAAAGCAACATCCGCCAGACTGATTTCCGAATTTTTCATATATTCTTTTGCCTTTTCTATCCGCTTATTAGTAATATATAAAATAAGGCTTTCTCCCATTTCCTGACTAAACATTTTTGACAGATAAGAACTGTCTACGTGATATTTATTTGCCAGTGCAGATAATGACATTTCCTCCGCATAATGCTCCTGTATCCATTCTACAACTAATTGAACGATTGATTTCATGGATTTTGTTTCTGTCTCTGCTTTTGGAGGAAGTAAATAAATAATCGCATCTTCTATATTTCTTTGCATTTCGTCATAATTTAAGGTTTCTATTGTCTTATCTACTGCCTCCACCACATTTTCTGCATCTGCAACCAATACTTTTCCATGCTCCTGAAATGTGTAATTTAAAATAATATCAAAAATCTGTTTTACCGTCTGCTTTACCTCCAGATAACTCCACTGTTGTTCCTGACAGTGACACAAACCTGTCATTTCCAACACAATCTTTTTAATTTTCTGTTGATTTCCACATCCCAATGCATTTTTTAATTGTTTGTCAATCTCAACAGAAACATGCTGATTCCATTTTTCCGCCTGTTCATCAGAAAAAGTTACAATTTCATCTTTATAAACATAACTTCTCGTCATAAGCATACTGATTGCCTCTACATAAGCCATAGAAAGACTTTCCATGGCATAAAAATGCGGTCCAACACAAATCGTCATACAGGTATGGTATTTTGCAGAAGCCTTTACCCGTAGTTTTTCTGAAAGCTGCAAAATCCCTGTCTCACTTTTTTGAGTCAAAATTATATATTCATTCATACGATAAATATTATTAAAAATAATATCGTCTTCCTGAAAAATCTGTCGAATCATATTTTTTATATCATACGATAACTGCCCATAATTTCCCTCGCATGCGGTTATGAGATCTGACAGATTATGAATTTTGACCAGTATCAGACGTACTCCCTGCATTTTTACAGAACTTCTTTCTCCTGCAAAAGTATTATTCCATTTTTCTGTTTTGTGAATCAACTGGCTGTATTCTCTGTCCTGCATGATGGAAGATGCTTTTAATAATTCCGTCTGCTGACTTTCATTTGCACTGATTTTTTCCAAAGCTTTTACTATCGCACGAATTAAATCAATTTTTGAAATCGGCTTAATCAGATAATTCATTGTGCCTGACAGAAAGGAATTTTTAACATAATCAAAATCATCATATCCACTAATCACAAAACTAATAGTTTCTGGATATTTGTCTTTTACCCTCTGTAACAGCTCCACCCCACTTAGAAAAGGCATGTTAATATCGGTAATAAAAATATCCGGGTGATAATTTTCTATCTTTTCCCACGCATCTTCCCCGTCTGCTGCCGGTTCTAAAAACTCTAAATTGTATGTTTCCCACGGAATCATACTGCGCATCTTTTCTCTCGTCCAATACTCATCATCTGCAAATAAAACCTTATATGTCTTTTTCTTCATTGCTGCTGTCCTCCCCACTATCCGGTAAAATCATAAACACCTTTGTCCCTTCTCCCAATGTACTTTCCAAATACATTCCATATGTGTTGCCATATAACATTTTTAATCTGGCATTAATATTATGCAGGCCAATAGAATTTCCCTTTTCCACAAAATCAAGTTCATTCTTACTTAAACTTTCATTTATTGCAGATGTATCCATTCCGATCCCATTATCTTCTATACAAATAACCAGATCCATCTGTTTGCGTTTTATCTGAATTCCAATCTTCTTTTTCCCCCTTTTATTACGCAGACCATGATTAATGGCATTCTCCACGATCGGTTGCAGCGAAAGTCGTGGCAGTTTACTTTTTAATGTCGTTTCATCCACATCAAATGTATACTGAATGTTATCATGCATTCGCATATCCATAACATAGGTATAATTTTTCAAATGGGCAATCTCATGTTCCACAGTAGAAAATGGATTTTTCATGTTTAAACTATAACGAAATATCAGTGCCAGTGACTGGCTCATGTGACTGACCTCCGGACAGTTTCGAATTTCTGCAATACTTGCCATTGTGTCCAGTGTATTATATAAAAAATGTGGATTAACCTGTGCCTGTAATGCTTTGTACTCTGCCCGATTTAAAAGTTGCTTGGCCTGATATTCTTTTTGCTTTAATTCCTCCATCTGATCCAGCATCTCATTAAATTTTTGGGCCAGCTCTCCTATCTCATCTTTTTTTACTATTTTTGCCCGAAGCTGAACATTACCATTTCCAATTTTCTGAATCGTATTCATTAATAATTCCAAAGGTCTTGTTAATCCGCTCGATATGAAGCCAGTTATAATCATTGAGACACAGATCATTAATAAAGCGATCGCCAATAAGTTAATTGTAAGATTTGTCTTAATACTTTTTGCGGCATCATGGAATATGCAGTTAAATTATAATGTTGCTGATCAATACGGAAAAATTCCTGTTTTGAATTGGTTTCATTTTCAGCTTTTTTCCCACAGGCAATCGATTTTTCCAAAGCATTATATTCTTTTGTCTGTTCTGCATCCAGATCTCCCAATGTATCAATCGGCCGATCCCCGGTTGGCTGCAGCCACATGAATGCCGTGCGGTCTATTCTGTATTTATCCATAATTTTTTCAAGATTCTTTGTATCTACATCACACACCACGTATCCGATTTTATCCTGAAGATTACTTTCATTGTACAGCTTCATAACAAAACGTAATATATTTTTCTTCCTGTATTCATTATAATAGCTGGATACCAGCATTACGGGATTATCTGACTCCACATATTTTTTCACAATTTCAGCATTTGTATATTCCGGATCTGAATATATATCCGAAGCATAATTATGTTTTGGTGTAACCGCTCTTCGATAAGTGCTGATGACCTGATGATCCATTGTATACAAATAAAAAGAGACCACATCATCCCCTGTCTCAAATTCATCGGTCGCTATGTCATATGCTTTTCTGTAAAATTTCGATTGCAATTCCTTAATTGTTTCTTTTTTTCTCAAGCTTTGCAATAATTCATCATCCATA